>JAEEGG010002149.1_pt1 | contig 51557 bp, 54 predicted proteins | sample 9134161 | NCBI WGS metagenome assembly JAEEGG01 (sample SAMN16246543, study PRJNA631951) | gut metagenome | biome: gut microbiome; feature: rumen; material: CR-attached | host: Bos | place: Iran: Karaj | collected 2018-10
CCTTTGCGGTAACCACCAGATTGAAAGTCGTGTCAATGCAAGGAAGCTTATCGAAATCAAAAGCATCGACGCTGATAAGGGACTTTTTGAAAGAAACGACGATAGCGGTCTTCTCCTTGGTCTCGGGAGTTCCCTTGTAGTTCATGAGGGAACCTTCGATAGTGAGTTCATCACCTACCGAGAACTCGTCACCGGTCGTGATAGCCGCACCGTTGAGCCAAAGGCCACGATAGACCTCAAGCCAGGAACCAGCGGTGAACGAACCGTCATCTGACAGGTAGTAAGTAGCGTTGCCATACTGCTTGCTCAGATCATCTATCTTGCAGACTATACCCTTCACACGGTAGGTTCCGCCGGCCACTTCCTGGTCAGCGAGCGGAGCGATAACCTCAAGGGCCTGCTTGACCGTCATCGTGACGGGCTCGGATTTCTGGGTTACCTGAAGGAGATTGATATTCTGTGTCTTGCCTCCGCACTCGATCGTAGCGGTAGCCTCACGGGTATCATCGGCAGCGGGGGCTGTGAAAGTAACGGTGGTCTTTCCGGCACCACCGGTAGAAGGACTGACGGTAACCCAGGCGGGAAGGTTGGAAACCGTCCATGAACCTGTTGCCGTCAATTCCACGGGAACGGAGCCGCCGCCGGCAGTGAAGGTAACGTATGAGGATGAAACCTGGACCTCATCAAGGAAGTGGTCAGCCTCCTCCACGCAAGCGGTCATAAGGAGACCGAGAGCGGCAATCAGGGAAGTAAAGATATATTTAGCTTTCATAAGATTCTCCCTATTAATTAGTTGAACAGATATTTGAGGCCGATGGAAGCGAACCAGCACTGACCAATCGAGTGGAACGGTACGAAGGTCTGAGTGTCGCCCTTGATGGAGGAAGGAGTGGAGAAGGTGGCAAAACCTTCTGCATCGACTCCCTCATACTTGAGGATACGTGCCTCTGAACCGATTGCAGGGTTCAGGTACTTGCTGACGCCCCAATTGGAATTGAACAGGTTGAGCGCGTTCTTGAGATCGAAGCCGACCTGAAGGGTGTTCTTGGTGTTGCCCACCTTCACGGTAAAGTCGTGCTTGTAGCTGAAATCAATCCTGTGGACCCAAGGTGAGTAAACACTGTAACCCTCGGCATACTGGCCCTGGTGCTTGCTCAGGTACTTGCTGTTATGGACATAATCCATGAAGCGGTCACGGCTGTCAGCATTGATGAAACGGAACTTGTTGGAAGAAACCTCCTCATCAGTAGGGATATAGATCGCATCATAGGCATAACCGTCATTGTTCATGTCGTTGGTGAGCATGTAGGACTCCTTGTATCCACCCTGCCAGGTCTCATAAATGAAACTGTAGTGGTTGCCGCTGTTGTCGTGATGGGTGAGGGATGCGACTAGACGGTCAGGAGTTACGTACTGGGAGTTGTGCAGCTTGATGTAGTTGGGACCTTCGCTCGTAGGAACATAGGTGAAAGCCGACTCGGCTGCAGATCCGGGCATACCGGTGATCTCCTTGCTGACAGTATGGGTGTAAGCGGCCATGAAGCTCAGGCTCTCGATAGGACGGATGTTGAAGGTGATGTTACCGGACCATCCATAACCCTGGTTGGTGTTCTCGAGGACGAAAGCCTTGGTGGCATTGCGGAAGTTCTTGGGATAGATCGGGCGGTTGTCAGCACCGTTGAAACGGGCGAAGCCACCGACATTGTTCATGCTCCAGTCGGAGATGCAGACTGCGTTGATCGTCTTGTTGAATATTCCTTCAGCAGTGATGCTCATAGGGAACACGGTCGGGAAGGCGTAGTCGATAGCGAGGGAGGTCTTCCAAACCTGAGGCATCTTGAATCCGGGATCCACGGCGCTGATGGAGGAAGGAACGGTTCCGTCCTTCGGACTTACGGTGCTGGGATATCCGAGGGAGATGAGCTTGTTGTAGAGGGCATCCACGGTGGCCTTACCCTGGGAATCGGTCACGAGACCTCCGGCGAAGGTGTCCATGGAGAAGCCCTTGGCTGCTGCATTCTTGGCATTGATCTGAGCCTGGTACTGGACGAGACCGCCGTTGGTAGGCATATTCGTGAAGAATACCAGAGGCAGACGGCCGGAGAAGAAACCGGTACCGCCGCGGACCTTCAGGCTCTTGTCTCCGAGGACGTCCCAGGAGAAACCGATACGGGGCGACAAGGTCACGTTGGAAGTGGGCCATTTGCCAGTGTCAATGTGGGTCTCCTCGTAGTTATGAGTCTTGGGGTAATAGGTGAGGTTCTTGATGGCCTCGTTGGTCATCAGGTCCTGGTTGTCGAAGAACAGACCGTCAAGACGGAGTCCTGCGGTGAGCTTGAAGTTGGGAGTCATGCTCCATTCGTCCTGGACATAGATGCCGAGCTTGTTGAAGCGGACACGGGCTGCAGGCTTCTGCTCCCCGTCATATCCGTAGGTCAAGCAAACGACCTCAGGGGCAGCACCGGTGAGGAAGTCATTCAGAGTCTTGTAGCGATAGTAACCGGTACCGTTACGCATATACTGGTTGTCAGCCATCTGATACTCGTAGCTGACGCCTCCGGTGACCTTGTGGGCTCCAGCGTAGTAAGTAAGGTCGTCCTTGATGTTGGCGACGGTGTTGTGGACGGCGTTGTTCCAGGTGAACAGCTCGTAACCGAGGGCCATATAGTTGTTCGCGCCCTCGTCATCGAGGATGTCGATGAACGGGAACTCGTCAGAACTCGATCCGCGGATATCGTCAAGCTTGGAGTAGGTGGCCAGGAACTGGTTGGACAGTTTGTCCGAGATACGGCTGTTCAGATCGACCGACCAGGTGCTCACGAGGTTCTGCGTAGAGTACATCGAGTTCACGAATGACATGGAATACTGCGACATACGGGCTCCGGACATACGGGTACCTCCGTCCATGGAGGTGGCGTTGGGAGCATTCCAGTAGTTGTTGAGGGTATAATTGTAACGGACTGCAAGATGGTTCTTGTCATTGATGTTCCAGTCGATACGGGCGAGGAGCTTGGTGTTGTCCTCGTCTGCAGGGAAGTTGGTCCATGAACCGGTATCGTAGCCGTATTTGCTCTTTACGAAATCAGAGGCGGTCTTGAGGTCGGAAAGCCTGGTACGGGAGATGTAGTTATCAGGATCGGCAACTCCATTGTTCGAACCACGCCAACGGTTGACCACAGTGGGAATCTTGGACTGCTCGGCATTGATGAAGAAGAAGAGCTTGTTCTTGACGATGGGGCCTCCCAGGGTGAAACCATAGGTGGTATTGCGGTCCTTGTCGCGTGCTCCCGGAATCTGATCGCCCTCGATGGCGTCACCGCGCATGTTCTCGTTGCGGTGATAGATGTAAGCCGTACCCCTGAAGGTATTTGTACCGGACTTGGTGATGGCGTTCACACCACCGCCGATGAAGTTGGTCTGACGGACATCATAAGGGGAGATAACGACCTGAAGCTCTTCGATTGCATCAATCGAGATAGGATTGCCACCACCGGGCAGCTTGTCACTCAATCCGAAGTTGTTGTTGAAGTTAGCACCGTCCACGGTGAAGTTGGCGGTACGGCCGTCGGAACCTGCGAAACTCATTCCGTTTCCTCCGTAAGGGGAAAGCCTGGTGACATCGGTGATGCTCCTGGAAACGGTAGGCAGGTTGGCAATTTGCTGGTTGTTGATGTTGGTGGCAGCACCTGTCTTCTCGACAGCAAACTTGCTGGCGGCAGATGTGGTCACGACCGCTGACTGAAGCATCTCGTTGTCAGGATTGACCTGGGCATTGAGATTGAAGGTCTCAGCGAGCTGAAGGGTGACATCGGTGTACTCGAGGGTCTGATAACCCAGGAAAGTGATGGTCACTTTGTAAGGGCCACCGACACGCATACCGTTGATCACGTAGTAACCATCCTGGTTGGCTACGGCAGCATACTGCGTACCTGAAGGAAGGTGGACAGCCACCACGGCTGCACCTGTCAGGGGCTCGCCGTTCTCATCCTTGATGTTTCCGGCGAGACTGGAGGTAGTGACCTGGGCGAAGGCCGCTACTCCGATAAAGATTGCCAGCAAAGCGGCGAATCCTTTCTTGATCGATTGAACCATAGATTTGTTAAGTAATAAAATATTAATGAATTAACTTTTATTTACATTATTTTAACCTACGAAAATAATACAAATAATCGGGTTGCTAAAATTTTATTTCAATCATTACGAAAATTGTCCTACCTTTGCAACGCTAAACTTCCGGGGAAGGATTTGCACCGCTTGCAACCCCGGTCAAAAAAATGCTAAAGAAATGAATTATCTTTTTACTTCGGAGTCAGTCTCCGAGGGCCATCCTGATAAGGTGGCCGACCAGATTTCAGACGCTATCCTCGACGAATTCCTCCGCCGCGACCCCGAATCCAAGGTCGCTTGCGAGACTTTCTGTTCCACCGGCCTGGTGATAGTTGGCGGCGAGGTCCGCACCGATGCCTATGTCGACATCCAGGGTACTGTCCGCGACGTAATCAGCCGTATCGGTTACAACAAGGCCGAGTACATGTTCGACGCCAATTCGTGCGGAGTCCTTTCCGAGATCCACGAGCAGAGCCAGGACATCAACCGCGGTGTCTCCCGGGAAGATCCCGACGAGCAGGGTGCCGGTGACCAGGGCATGATGTTCGGTTTCGCCTGCAAGGACACCGAAAGTTACATGCCGCTTGCACTCTATCTTTCGCACCTCACCCTCTGGACTCTTGCGCAGATACGTCACAAGGAACCGGAACTGATGCCGTACCTCAGGCCTGATTCCAAGTCTCAGTACACGATCGAATATTCAGAAGACGGAAAACCCCTGCGCATCCATACGATAGTTCTCTCCACCCAGCACGACGAATTCGACACCGATGAAGCGATGCACTCCAGAATTGAGAACGATGTACGCAACATCCTGTTGCCCAAGGTAAAAGCCCAGCTCGACCCGGCCACCGCCTCGCTCTTCAAGGGAGATTTCATCCTGCATGTCAATCCTACCGGGAAATTCGTGATCGGAGGCCCCGCCGGAGATACCGGCCTGACCGGAAGGAAGATCATCGTGGACACCTACGGAGGCCATTCAGCCCATGGCGGCGGAGCTTTCTCCGGGAAGGATCCTTCCAAGGTCGACCGCAGCGCGGCCTATGCAGCCAGGTATATCGCCAAGAATATGGTTGCAGCAGGAGTGGCTGACAGGATGATGGTCCAGCTGGCCTATGCCATAGGTGTAGCCAGGCCCGTCAGCATATTCGTAAACACCTGGGGTACCGGCCTGATTCCGGACGCCGAGATCGCCTTCAGGATCGGCCAGCTGTTCGACCTCCGTCCTGCAGCTATCATCCGCCGTTTCGGACTCAAGAACCCCATCTACTCCCCTACCGCCACCTACGGCCATTTCGGCCGCGACCCCTTTGTCAGGAAAGTCACCCTGTACCGTGGCGACCAGCCCTACGAGAAGGAAGTACAGTTCTTCGGCTGGGAAAAACTCGACTCCGTGGAAGATATCCGGAAAGCTTTCGGAATACAGGGGTAGAACGAGCCGGTTTCGCCGCCCCGAGATCGAACCGGATTTGCCTCGTGAGACGGAAATAATTGATTATTAGCTAATTGATGATTTAAGTAGGGCCGTTTTTGGCTCTACTTAATCTATTAATATGCTGATAGTAAATGGTTTACGTATCACGGCCGTTCAGGCCATACGGATAGTGACCAAAAGTAGCCAATAAACAAGGTAGGGAGACACAATCATACTGATATACAAAAACTTAAGCATTTATGATTATCGGTTTTTGGCCGAACATAAATGCTTAAGTAGTTAATGCTCAACTCCATTCTGTCTCCACACTGGCCCTTCGACAAACTCAGGGCGCGGGATATGGAATCAGCCTAGTATCCGAATATCTCTTCGAGGGTGAGGCTGGTGACGGGGCCGAGGGAGCGGGCGAAGTCCATGTCGAAATCGCTCTCGCGTCCAAGCAGTCCGTAGGCGTAGCTGCGGTCCTTGATCCACTTCTCCTGGAAAGCCTTGACATCGGCCAGGGTCATGTTCTGTATCTTCTCGAAGATAGCCTTGTCACGGTCCTCGGAAAGTCCCAGATCCCTTAACGCCACATACTTGTTCAGGACGCCCATTCCGGTCGTACGGCTGGTACGCAGCCTGGAAAGAATGGATGTCTTGGCAACCTGGAATGCCTCCTCCGACTCGGGCATGTTGTTTATGATCTGGTCGAAAGCCTCGACGGCATCCTTCAGCTTGTCGTTCTGGGACGCAATGAATGCATAGAACATATAGTCATCGTCGGCATAGGGCGGAGAGGAAAGGAAGGCGCTGGCCGAGTAGGCAAGGCCCCTGGCTTCGCGCATCTCCTGGAAGACAATGGCATTCATACCGCTGCCGAAGTAGCTGTTGTACATCGAGATGGCAGGATCGTTAGCGACATCGAACTTCTCTCCCCTGTCGGAATACTGTATGTAATAGAACTGGTTGGCATCGTATGGAGCGATGAACACCTCGCTTTCGGCGACCTGCCTCCTTGCGGGACGCTCCTTTACCAAAGGCTGGGGATTGTCCTCGATAGTATGGTGCTCGGCAAGCATATTCTCAACGGCCGCCTCTTCCGCCGGACCATAATACATGACCTCGTGCTTCTTGGAGAATAGGTCCCTGACAGCTCCGAGAAGTTCCTCGGAAGTAAGGGACAGCACCTTCTCGTTGGGAAGGGTGGTCTTCGAGATGTACTCCGGCCCATAGAAAATATAGCTCTGCAGGGCAGAGAAGCAGGCACTCTGGCTCAGTTTGCTGTCTGCACGGTCCTTCAGTATGTCAGCCTTGAGGGCAGAAAGGACGGCCGTATCGGGAACTGCATTGAAAATGAGGTCCTCGACGATATCCACGGCTGCTCCGATGTTCTCATCCAGGCCGGTTACGGTTATTGTCGACTGGGTTCCTCCGGGTAAGAAGACATTCCGACAGGCCAGTGAGTACATCTCCTTCTTGATTTCCTCCGCACTCCTGGTAGGAGTTCCGAGATAATCGAGGTAGCTGAATGCCAGGGAGAGTCTCGGATCGGCATTGGTGCCGCGGTCGAAAACGAAGTCGACGGTTGAGATATCATTCAGTTCGTTCTTCTTATAAAGGAGTTCGACGCCACCCTTGAGCTCGCCCTTAGCCATGTCCTTGGAGAAATCAGTGAACACCGGCTCGATGGGAGCGACCTCCGTCTGCTGTACTTCGGTCAGGAAGGCGCTCTGGACACCACGGTTGGTCTCGATAGGGGTGATGGCAGGAGCAGCGATCTTCTCGATACCCTTGTCCTCTCCTATCCTCTTGAATGCAACCACATAGCTCTTGGCTCCGAGATACTCGTTGGCCCAGTCCACGATCTGCTGCTTGCTGACCTTTTCGAGACGGCCGAGCTGGAGGGCGTCATCCTTCCATTCATGACCGCTGATGAAAGAGTTCACGTACTGCATGGCCCTGCTGCCGTTATTCGCAAGGCTGGACATCTGGCTGAGCTTGAAGTTGTTGATGGTGGACTTGATGAGGTTCTCATCAAAGTCACCGCTGCGAAGCTTGGCGATTTCCCCGAGCATCAGGTCGCGTGCCTCCTCTAGGGTCTGTCCCTCACGGGGATAACCGACCAGGAGGAATTCACCATAGTCAGGACGGCTGTAGTTGAAGCCATAGAAGGATCCGATCTTCTGGGCCTGGATAAGGTCCAGGTCGGCCAGACCGGCCTTGCCGTTGTACAGGATGGAACTGACGAGTTCTCCGACCTCGCTCCTGAGGATGTCCTTATCCCCGGGAGTCCTCCAGCCTACCATGACGAACTCGGCGTCAAGACCGTAGACGGTCTTTTCAACCGGGCTGGTGATCGGCTGCTCAGGTTCGTACTCGAGGGTCTTGATGTCCGGGTTGGGCTCCCAGTCACCGAAGTACTTCTCTATGGTCTCCACGAAAGTGTCGGGATCGAAATCACCGGACACGCAGATGGCGATGTTGTTGGGCACATAGAAATTGTTCCTGTGGTTCTCGATGTTGATGATCGAAGGGTTCTTCAGGTGCTCCTGGGTTCCGAGAGTGGTCTGGAGGCCGTAGGGATGACGGGCGAACAGGACGGAGTCGATTGCCTCCATTGCCTTGGAGTCATCCTCGGTAAGGCTCATGTTCTTCTCCTCGTATACAGTCTCAAGCTCGGTGTGGAAACCGCGGATGACGGGATGCCTGAACCTGTCGGCCTCGATCTTCGCCCAGTTGTCGATCTCGTTGGAAGGAATATCCTCCTGGTAGACCGTCATGTCGTTGGACGTGAAGGCGTTGGTGCCCTTGGCTCCGATGACGGACATCAGCTTGTCATATTCATTGGGAATGGCGATCTTGGACGCCTCGTAGCTGACGGAGTCGATCTGGTGGTATATGGCCAGCCTTTCGGCAGGGTCGGTCTTGGTCCTGTAGACCTCGAAAAGGTCCCTGATCTGGTCCAGCATCGGTTTTTCGGCAGCATAGTCTGCGGTACCGAAACTCTCCGTTCCCTTGAACATGAGATGCTCGAGATAATGGGAAAGACCTGTGGTCTCGTGCGGGTCGTTCTTGCTTCCGACACGAACGGCGATATAGGTCTGGAGACGAGGGGTCTCCTTGTTGACTGTCATGTAGACCTTCAGTCCGTTGTCAAGGGTATAGATCTTCGTCTTGAGAGGATCGCCCTTCACAGTCTCATACTTGTACTTGTTCTTGGCGCAGGAGGCCAGTGAGAGCACTGCGACCGCGGCCAACGCCGCAATGATGAATCTTTTCATTCTTGTTTCAATAACTTAGGGGGACAAACTTAAACAATTTTCATAGCAACACCAAAAAAGTGGTATATTTGTAGAATACGAGTATAGGAATATGGCTAAGCAGAAGGCGCACAAAGTGGAGATCCGCAACAAGAAAGCTTCGTTCGACTACGAGTTCCTCGAGACGTACGAGGCCGGTATCGTGCTTGTCGGCACCGAGATCAAGTCCATAAGGATGGGAAAGGTTTCTCTCGTCGATTCTTTCTGCTATTTCGTGGGCAACGAGCTGTTCGTCAAGGGGATGAACGTAGCCAAGTATTTCTGGGGATCCTGGGGTCAGCATGAGCCGCTCCGTGACAGGAAGCTTCTCCTGACAAAACGCGAGCTGCGCCACCTGCACCAGGCCGTCAAGGAGAAAGGACTCACGATCGTGGCCGTCAAGCTTTTCATCAACGACGAAGGCTATGCGAAGCTGGTCATAGCACTGGCCAGGGGCAAGAAAGTCTTCGACAAGAGGGCTACCATCAAGGAGAAGGATATACGCCGCGAAATGGAGCGGGGTGAATGACATGGGAAGGAACCGTCAGAACAGGCTTAGGGAAGCTATTCCCATCCCTCCGCCGGCTCCACTGCCGGACCCGGAGACGATAGACGTCGCCTCCGTCTTCAATGAATATGTTTCCGGCGCCATCGACCTGGTCGTCGTCCTCGGCCCAACCGCCTCCGGCAAAACCCGCTACGCCGTCGAGCTAGCCAGAAAATTTTCCGCCCTCGCGCCAGAGGGAGGTGTCCCCTCCGCAACCGTGGCCCCCCTCGGCCACGTAAGAGGGGGAACCGGAGCGGAACGAAGAGAAGCGAGCGGTAGGGCCGAGCGAAGCGAGGCGTTGTCGGAGGGGACACCTCCCTCTGGCATCGTAGCGGAGATTATCTCCGCGGACAGCAGGCAGGTCTACAGGGGGATGGACATCGGAACCGGGAAGGACCTTGAGGAGTACGGCGACGTCCCATATCACCTCATCGACATAGTCCCGGCCGGGACGAGGTTCGACCTGTACCAGTGGCAGCAGGCTTTCGAGGAAGCCTACAGGGACATCCGCTCACGCGGCAGCATCCCTATCCTCTGCGGCGGCACCGGCCTCTATATCCAGGCTGCTACGAGCGGATATTCATTGCCGCAGGTCCCGCCGGACGAAGGACTCCGCGCCGAACTGGAACAGTTCGACATCGAGGAACTCCGGGAGAAACTGGCGGAACTCGGTCCCCTTCCGGACGAAGGCGTGATGCAGAGCAAGCGCCGAGTGATAAGGGCCCTGGAAGTTGCCCTTTACAAGCGCGACCATCCTGTCAAGGACAGTTCCTTCATGCCGAAGAAACCCTATTGCATAGGCACCCTGGTCAGCAGGGAGGAAAGGAACGCCAGGATAGACGCAAGGCTGGACGCCAGGCTTCAAGGCGGCCTTATCGAGGAAGTCAAAGGCTTGCTGGACAGCGGGATAAGGCCAGAGGACCTGATGTACTACGGCCTTGAATACAAGTTCGTGACCCAGCACGTGCTGGGCATCCTCTCCTACGACGAGATGCGCCTGCTGCTGGGAAACGCCATCCACCAGTTCGCAAAGAGGCAGATGACCTGGTTCCGCGGAATGGAGAAGGACGGTTTCAAGATTCACTGGACAAACGTGTAAATAATCATAGATCATGAAAGTATCCATCATCATGGGGTCCACCAGCGACCTGGAAGTCATGTCGGGGGCATTCGGAATCCTCGAAGACTTCGGAATCGAATATGAGAAAAGGGTCATCAGCGCCCACCGGACTCCGGAGCTGATGTTTGAATATACGAAAGCCCTTAAAGACAGAGGTTTCGGTGTCGTGATCGCCGGAGCCGGAGGAGCAGCCCACCTTGCGGGGGTAGCCGCCGGACTTACCACTCTGCCCGTGATTGCCGTCCCGATGGCGACCAAGAACCTCGGAGGTCTGGATTCCCTCCTTTCTATGGTCCAGATGCCTACCGGAATCCCGGTGGCGACAGTTGCTATCGGAGGCGCGAAGAATGCCGCCATACTGGCAGCGGAAATCCTCGCCCTTGGGGACAAGGTCATTTCCGACAAACTGGACGCCTACAGGGAGGCCCAGGCAGAGAAGATCCGTAACACAGTCATATAGCCATGAACGCCCGCCTGCTTGCCGCCGTCGGAAGCCTGCTCCTTGCGGCATCCTTCGCCAACGCCCAAAGCGTAATCACCCTCCAGGACACTGCAGAGGATGGTAAATACACCATCCAGACATCGGTCAACGGAGTGGGGGTGCTTACCTACTACACAGAGGAAAACTGGTTCGTGAGCATGTCCACGACCACCTACCTGTTCCTCTATGAGAACGGATACATCCACGACGATGATGTCAAGGGCCTGACCACCCTGAAGATGCCTGACGGATCCAGCACCAAGGCCGCCTCGTTCGTTATCAGGAAGCTCAAGGTCGGGGACAAGGTCATGATCACCGACATCCCGGCCTTCGTCATAAAGAAACAGACCGTGCCGCTCCTCATCGGCAGTTCGACTTTCACCAGCCTGGGTGACGTTGCGCGTGAAGGGAACAGGATCATCATCGGAGACCTCGAGTCTGTCGAGTCCCTGGCGGATGTCGTAGATCCCGTGGACAGCCTCAGGCTTGCGGCCCAGGCTTGCCTGGATGCCGAGGATTATCCGGGAGCCGCTTCCTGCTTCAGCTCATTGCAGGAAAAGGGAGCATTGAATATGCTTACACAGTACCAGTATGCGGTGGTCCTCAACCTGCTCGGCAGGGATAAGGAGAACATCGCCGTTTCGGAAGACTGGCTAGCATCCAACGGTGGCAAGTCCCTCACAATGGATTACTGGATCCACAACGGTCTGGGTGCTGCTTACGCCCGCCTGAAGGATAATGAAAAGGCGATTGAAAGTTATGAAAAAGCGGCCTTGACCTACTACCAGCTCTACAATACTTCAGAGAAGGGGATCAAGGCCGGGAATTTCCACGACGAGAATCTGGGAGCCACCCTCTACCGTCTAGGCAGGCTGTACGCCGCTGAAGGCAAGGTCCAGAAGACAGAGTCCCGCTGCTCCCTCGCAGCCCGCTGCGGCTACCAGCCCGCCATCGACTTCTGCAACCAGTACAAGATCAAGTACTAGCCCGACGGTATCAAGGTTCAGGAAATATATTCCTTGAGGGCGGTGACGTAGTTCCTGAAGGCCTCGAGACCGGTTTCGGTGAGGCGGCAGGTTGTGCAGGGCATCTTGCCCTTGAATCCTTTCTCGACCGTTATGTACCCGGCGGCCGAGAGTTTGTCGATCTGGACGCTGAGGTTGCCGGAAGTCGCTCCCGTCTGTTTCTTGATGTAGGTAAAGTCGGCTGACTCCACTCCCGCAAGCAGGGAAACGACGGCAAGCCTCAGCTCCGAATGAAGTACCGGGTCAAGTTTCGGGAACATGGTCTATCGGTTCTGGTATTTGACAATGAGGCCCGTAGCCACCAGGACGAGTCCGGCAAAGGTGAAGATGAACATCTGTTCCTTCGTCGCTCCGGTAAGGTAATAGATGGCCACGCTGCCAATGCCGGTGACGAAACCGGCGATCTTGATCGCCCAATTCTTCAAAGCCACCCCGGTGATGGTCTCGGCCAGACCGAAAAGAAGCACTATGTTCGCAGTAAGACCGGCACCCACGACTATGGCAACAAGAGGGTGGTCACCCACGGTGGTGCACAGGACAGTGAACGCAGCGACGGAGCAGGCAAATATTCCGAAAGAGGTCCATATTCCGGAAACGATCCGGCTTACGACATTGGATGCCGTCGCCGGTTCATCTTTGGATCGTATCATCCTGGCCATAGGATAGCCCACAAGCGGCAAGGCAAACCATATGTTATTCCAGTAGCTATGGCCGGTCGATTTCCAAAGGGCGTAGACCAGCAATGAGAAGAAAGCCAGAAGGATTCCCCAGAGGATGAAGAACTTCCCTCCCCTGCGGGTGATTTCCTTACGGTTGTTATTCAGCGTCTCGGTAATGAGAGCCAGGCTCTCACTCGCCGTCATTTCTTTGTTTTGTTCCATGATATCAATTATTTACATTGTTTCCGGAGCCAAGCGAGGCTGCGCATACCACCTTAACCCCACTGCAAATATAAACAAGTTTATAATATAAACCAAATTTTTCCGTAATATTTTGTAAATTTGTTTTGAATCTAGCGGAAGAACGATGGAAAGGGAAAAACAGATATACAGGATAACATTGCTTGGGAGCGCCGGAAACGTGCTCCTGGTAATCATCAAGTTCATCGCGGGAATCCTTGGGCGGAGTTCCGCGATGATAGCGGACGCCGTCCATTCCCTGTCGGATTTCCTCACGGATATCATAGTGCTGGTATTCGTGGGCATAAGCGCCAGGCCCCAGGACAGTTCCCACGACTATGGTCACGGGAAGTTCGAGACGATGGCCACCCTGTTCATCGGCCTGGCCCTGGTCGGAGCCTCCATCGGCATCATCGTATCCGGAGCATTGAAACAGGCTTCCTGGCTTCAGGGAGCTGACCTTGGTGCCCCGCGCGCGCTTGCACTCTGGGTAGCTTTACTGTCGATATTGATTAAGGAAATAATGTTCCGGATCACGGAGAAGAAAGGCCGTGAACTGTCCTCCCCCGCCCTGAAAGCCAATGCCTGGCACCACAGGAGCGACGCCCTCTCCTCAATAGCGGCAGCCATAGGAATCGGCGGTGCGCTCATTCTCGGAGGCAGATGGACCGTCCTGGATCCACTGGCCTCAATCGTTGTGGGCGCCATGCTCCTTAAGGTCGCCTGGGAGATAATGCGGAACAGCATGGGAGAACTGACCGACGAATCCCTTCCGGACAAGACCGAGGAAGAGATAATGGGTATCATATGCTCGTTCCCTGAAATCTCGGAACCGCATAACCTCCGGACCAGACGGATCGGAAACAGGATAGCGATAGAAGCGCACATCCGGATGGACGGGAACCTGACACTCCTACAGGCACATGAACTCACTTCGGCAATCGAAAGTCAGCTGAAAGAGAGGTTCGGCAGCGGGACGATCGTCACGCTGCACATGGAACCGGCAAAATCCGTCAAGGCGTGATCAAACAAAAACCGTAACCATCAGCACCCAGTCACCGTCGTCCGGTTTCTCGGGCAGGACCAGCCCTTCGTCCGGACTTGAGGACAGTCCGGCCACTTCGGTCCACTCCCCGCTCCGGGGGTTGAACCAACGTGCATCGACAGTCCTGTCCGCCGGAATGTCGGTGATCACCCCGGTTGACTTATCCTTGGAGAAGAAATACAGTACGTGGACATTATCGGTCCTGGCATATGCGTATGCCGAAGAGGCCGGCTTGAAAGCCTTATCGTCCGACAGGACCGGCTTCAGGTTCCACCATTCGAAGGATTCCATGAATGAGCGCAGATACCCCATCTGGACAGCGCTTGGATACTCGATGGATTCCGACCAGGGTTTGAGTTTGTCTTCAGGCGTTATATACTCGACCCCGTCGAAAGACACGGTCTTCACATCATAATCGCTCTCGTAAAGCCAGATATCTATCGCCCCGTAACCATAGCCGAAGAATCCGGAGAGGAAGGATATCCAGCCTTGGGCCCTCGATCCGAAATCCTTCGTCCACAGGCCGCAATATCGGCCCTCATAATTGATGGCCGGGCGCGGATCCTCCAAATAATCCCTGACGAGTCCAGGGGCGACCGGACCGGTCAGTGAAGGGCTCCATTGAACGGCCCACCAGTTGTGGCCGGTCTTCGCAGCTGTTTCCTGTGACGCGAATACCGACACCCCGCCGGCATCCCGCAGTTTGTCTCCGGTGCCGCGACCTGTCACCGACGTATGCCAGGCATTCTCCTGATGCCCGGACAAGGGATGACCATATGCGTCATATCCATGGATATATTCGGCGGCTCTCACCCAGGGATTGTCCGAGACATCGAATACGCCGTAGAAATTGTTGTCTATTTCCTGGCCAAGGGTCCACAGCACAGGGAAGGCGCCGAAACGGGCCACCCAGTAACGGGACAGGGCCTTCAAGGCAGTTCCATCAGAACCCACCAAGGAACGCATCGGACCGGCGAAGAAAAACTCCGAGTTGGCATGGACCAAACCAGATCCTGCTATGTACTTGTAATACCCGTCAGCGGCACGGAATCCGGGGATATCCTCAGAGTCGACCTTACCGTCCGCCAGGTTGAAGCCGGCTCCGATAGGCTCACTCTGATATACCGTAAAACCCTGTGCAACGCGCCTGTCGACTATGTATTTGAAATGGGATCCCGCTCCGGTGGCTCCTGCATTGGGACCGGGAGCATCGAATTCTTCAGTATACATCCCCCAATGCGTGTCGCCAAGATAGAAAAACGGGGTGCCGTCAGCGTAGGTCAAGTATTTCCTTCCAGGTTCGACCTTCAGGAAGCCATGCCGGTAAATCCGGAGGTCTCCTTCATACTTCTTGCAGCGGAAAGATCCTTCAAGGCCGTCAAGCGACGCGTCCTGCGGACAGGAAGACTTCCATTCCCATTTTCCGGGACGAGTCGGTGCGAAACGGACCAGGAACATATTACCCCCGTCCCAGAAAGCCGGACGGACCAGGGTCTCTCCGCTCCGCTTATGAGTAAAAGTCACGTCCATCATCACGGAGTCCGACCCTCCGGATGAATAATCATTGGATGACTCGAATCCTTGTTCGGCCATCATCCAAGTATAGATTCCTCCTTGATTGAAAAAAGATTCAGGTGTACAGGCGGCCAGCAATGACAGGAGGGCCAATGTGTGGATGAATCTTCTTACAAACGGCATTATCAGAAACTCGCTTCAGTCGGCTCCGCTCCGAAGCGGCTGCCCAGGACCAGTTTGGACTTCAGGGAGACATTCTTTTCCTCTTCCGTCGCCTTCCCTTCTATCATCTTGCAGAGCAACTCGAAAGATTTCTCACCGATCTCGGCCATAGGCTGTACCATGTGAGGTACGAACGGCTTGTTGAGGTCGTATATGTCGCTCTCGTCAAAGCAGACGAAGGAGAAATCCTTGGGCAGGTTCAGTCCAAGGACATTCAGGGCGTTGAATCCGTAGATCGCGATCTTCTTGGTCGGGATGATGAAAGCCTCTGTACCTCTCCTGGCGGCATCGCGGAAAATCTCTATCACATCCTTTCTGGCGGCATCGGCATCATAATCGATCCTGTGCAGGACGATCTCATCCTTGAGCCCGGCTTCCTCCATTGCCTTGAAGTAACCCGTCTCCCTGTCGGTAAGGCTGGTGACACCAAGCTTGTAGGACAGCATCTCTATCTTGCCGAAGCCCTGGTGGATCAGGTACTTCGTCGCGACGTAACCGGCATCGACATTGTCGACCAGGACCCTTCCGAACTCATCTCCGGGGATATCCCTATCGATAAGGACGGTAGGGATACCTATACTCGTCGCATGCGAAAGCGCATTCTCACCACCCAGGCAGGGAGCCACGATCAAGCCTTCCACATTATATCCCACCATGGTTTCGACCAGGCGGGAAAGCTTCTGGGGATCTTCTTCGGAAGACGTGAATATGGCTGTATACCCTTCCTTGTCGGCAAACCTTTCAAGGCTTCTGCAAATATCTGCAAAGAAAGGATTAGCGATATCGGAAACGATCACGGCTATGGAATGGGACCTTCCGCTCCTTAGGGAAGCGGCAGCGTTGTTCCTCCTGTAGCCCAGTCTTTTCGCCACATCCAGCACCCTTGCGGCGGTAACAGGATTGACCGGGCAGTCCAGACGTCCGTCCTTGCCCATCTTGGCATTCATCACAAAGGAGACCAGGGTGACGGAAACACCCGCCTCCCTGGCAACATCCCTGATAGTTACTTTCTTCATCTTCTTGTCGTTATTTGTTAGTTCGTTTATGATCCGCCTAACCATGCAGCATTACGATAAGCCCGGCCATCACGATGGAGACCATGCTCATCAGCTTGATGAGGATATTGAGGGAAGGTCCTGAAGTATCCTTGAAAGGATCTCCTACCGTATCCCCGACCACGGTAGCATGGTGGTTGGTTGAATTCTTGCCGCCGAAATGTCCGTCTTCGACATATTTCTTGGCATTGTCCCAGGCTCCGCCCGAGTTCGCAAGGAAGATAGCCAGGATGAATCCGGCGCCGAGTCCTCCGATGAGAAGTCCCATCACACCCGATTCTCCAAGCAGCACACCGACCAGGATGGGGACGATTATGGCGGTGATTGCGGGAGTGATCATCTCATGCTGGGCAGCCTTCGTGGAAATCTCCACGCAGCGCTTGTAATCCGGCCTCTTCTTTCCTTCAAGGATGCCGGCAATCTCACGGAACTGGCGGCGCACCTCGACGACCATCTTCTCGGCAGCCCTTCCGACCGCATCCATGGTCATACCGCAGAACAGGAAAGCCATCATCGCACCGACGAAGACTCCGGCCAGGACGCGGGGATTCATGAGGTTGACCTGATAATATTCAACCAGGTCGGGAATGGTCGCCTGTGCAACGTCGACCATCTTACCTCCGATATTCAGGGCAGTTGTACCCACATGCTGGAGGCCGATCTTGATCTCTTCGATATATGATGCGAGGAGGGCAAGTGCGGTAAGGGCAGCCGAACCGATGGCAAAGCCCTTGCCTGTCGCAGCCGTTGTGTTACCCAATGCATCGAGGGTGTCGGTGCGGTGGCGTACCTCGGGATCGAGTTCACTCATCTGGGCATTTCCACCGGCATTGTCCGCGATGGGGCCGTAGGCATCGGTTGCCAGGGTTATTCCAAGGGTGGAAAGCATTCCGACGGCAGCGATGCTGATTCCGTAGAGTCCGAAGCTGATCTTCGAAGGATCGAAAGTGAACCCGGTGGCGAAGAGATAGGACAGGAGGATGGCAACTACGATGGTCACCACGGGAATGCAGGTGGAAACCATTCCTAGGCCGATACCCTTTATGATTATGGTAGCGGGTCCTGTCTGTGAACTCTCGGCAAGCTTCTGGGTAGGTTTGTATGAGTGTGAAGTGTAATACTCCGTAGCCTTGCCGATGATCACGCCAGCGAGAAGTCCTGAGATGACCGAGAGGCTGAGCTGCCACCAGTTAGGGAAACCGAGGACATAGAATACCCCGAAGGTCACCAGCGCTATGAGGCAGGCTGAAAGGTTCGTACCCACACTGAGGGACTTCAGCAGCTGCATGAGGCCTGCGCCCTCCTTGGTCCGCACCGCATATATTCCGATAATGGAAAGGACGACTCCGATGGCGGCGATCATCATGGGGGCCAGGATGGCCTTCATCTGGCTCTCGACTCCGGCGCTGAAGAAAGCGGAGGCTCCAAGGGCCATGGTGGCAAGTATGGACCCGCAATATGACTCATAGAGGTCGGCACCCATTCCGGCAACGTCACCCACGTTGTCACCCACATTGTCAGCTATGGTGGCGGGATTGCGGGGGTCGTCTTCAGGAATGTCCTGCTCCACCTTGCCCACGATATCCGCTCCTACGTCAGCGGCCTTGGTGTAAATTCCGCCACCGACCCTGGCGAAAAGGGCCTGGGTTGAAGCTCCCATTCCGAAAGTAAGCATCGTCGTAGTGATGACAACAAGCTTCTGGGACACGTCAGGACTGTCTATGCATGCATTGAGGATCAACCACCAGATCGAAATGTCAAGCAGTCCCAGACCGACCACCGTGAGACCCATGACTGCTCCGGAACGGAAAGCCAGCTTCAGGCCCGAGTTGAGGGACCTGCTGACAGCGTTCGCCGTCCTGGCGGAGGCATACGTGGCGGTCCTCATTCCTATATAACCGGCAAGTGCCGAAAAGAATCCTCCCGTAAGGAAAGCGAAAGGAACCCAGCCGTTCTGGACATGAAGGACATATGCCATGAAAGCGAACAGCAGGGCGAGGACGATGAATACTATCCCGACCACTTTGTACTGCTGCTTGAGGTAGGCCATGGCGCCTTCCCTGACATATTGTGCGATTTCTTTCATGGTAGGGGTGCCTTCACTCTCCTTCTTCATCTGGTTGTAGAAATACCAAGCGAAAAACAGGGCCAATACGGATGCAACAGGCACCATATAGAACAGATTGTCCATAGCAGAATCTATATAACGATTTAGATTATTACTGTAAAAAAAAGGTCCCTCGGACCTTGCCAAGGGACAAATGTAAGAAAAAATGCTGATAATTTCCATTATCTGACCGGGAATTCGGCGATCCTCAGGGTCGTACATCCGTATGGGATCAGCTCGATGGTCTCTTCCCCGCCAAGGTTGCTTCCCTGCTGGGTGAAATAGGGAATCTGGCCTGCGGAACCGCGATATGCCGTCCAGTCAAGCATTTCACGTGCCTTGCATCTGATTACCAGAGGGGCATTGGCGACGTTCCATGGGTACAGGTTCCGGTCCGTTCCGGTGCGCTCCACTTTGAACACCCCGTCAGGGTCCCCGGCGGAGACATCCCGGCGGGAAAGGCAGTAATTCCACTTGGAAGGAGAGGTGACTTCATAGTACCACTCTCCGTACCTGACCCTTTCTTCGGGCTTGAATTCCTTCCTTGTCCAGTTCTCCTGCATCTTCAGCGCATAGACGAGCGGGCCCCTCTCGATCACCGCGGCACGGTCGTACCACTCTCCGCAAGAGACCTTCATCGGCAATTCGATGGTCACCACGTCACCCTTGGTCCAGTTTCTCCTGAGGGAAACTATCTCTCCCGCAGCCATGGTCAGGTCTACCGGAGATCCATTCACCTTGACCACAGGTTCGGAACACCAGGACGGGATACGGAACTTGACCGGGAAAAACGCTCCTTTCACCTTCCTGTCCGGGAAGGAAACCGTAAGCCGTACTTCCTCATCGAAGGGATAGAAGGTCTCCTCCTTTACGTTCACCTTCACCCCGCCGGCGACGACGGCCTCGACTTTGGAAGGAGCGAATACCAGTGCGGCAAGACCTCCGTCATCAGTCGCATACCAGAGGTTCTGGGTGAATTTCGGCCAACCCTGATGCATGTTACAGGTGCAGCAGGGATAACCGTTAAGTATTCCGAATACCTGGTCGGTATCGTCGTGCGGGGTTGAGAAATTGCGCATGGTGTTGCGCGTGCACTCGATCTGGTTGACCTGCTGGAAATACTGGCGGGCGGTAAAATCGTCCGTCACCTGGGTTGGCAGGGCGTTGTAGGCCACCCTCTCAAGATAGTCGGCCCAGTGGGGGTCTCCGGTAATCCTGAGCATCTCCTCCAGTGAGAACATCATCTCGACAGCCGTGCACAGCTCCGACCCCCGGGAAGGATCGGCGTAGTTGATAAGTTCGTCTCCGGCCCAGAGTCCCGTAGGCAGGCCGAGATAGTCATGGATCACCTTCTCTCCCCTGCGCATGGCTTCGAGCAGCATGGGATCCTTCTTCTGCTGGTAATATATCACCGGCTCCTTGAATCCCTGCCCGAGATTGACGCAATGGAGGGTATTCGGGGTCCTGAGTATCTCACCGTCGAGGAAGTACTCGCTCCACCTGGTGCTCTGGCTGTGGATCAGCTCGCCGAGTTCGAGAAGGTACTTCTCACCGGTCAGGTTGTATAGCCAGAGGACCACCTCCAGGTTGTCACCGCCGCGCTGGGCGCCCCAGAAGGTCCAGTTGTCCAGATGGTACTGCGGCAGCATCTTCAACTGGTATCGGAAATACCTGTCCAGGAAAGGGACGACCCTGCTGTCGCGTGTGGCCATGTAGTACTGCTTGAGGATCTTCAGGGCGACCATCTTCGGCCACCAGTCATGGGAGTTGTTCCTCTGGAGACCGGGTTCGGGATCGCGGTCCGTATCCGGGCCGAAATATCCGTTTTCCTTCTGGGAACCCAGGATGGCTTCCACCCAGACCTGCGCCTTTGCCTTAAGGTCATTGTCGTCAAGGATATAGGCCAGTGGAAGGAGGCCGTCAATCCAGTACGGTCCCCTCTCCCAGGCATCCCCGTCACCGCCGAGCCAGGCATTCCTGGCACCCACGACGTTTGGATAGACCTCGTCGAGATGGCCGGTGAGGCCGGTCACCTGGGAGAGCATCTGCAACTTCAGCCAGCCTTCCGGCTTGATTGCGCCCAGCGGCAGCTCCATGTAGCGGCTTTCAAGCAGCGGAGCCCTGTTGGAGATGTAGTCCTGGGCCGCGGCCTGGACCAGCGAGAGCAGGATCATACCTGTCAGGATCAAGGATCGTTTCATAGTAAATATCTGTTATTCACCTACAAGAGGAACCCAGACCTTCATCTTTCCGGCCTCGCGGTTGTCCCAAGCATAATAAGGGATGTAATTCAGGGTCCTGTCCCCGACGTGGGCTGCCAGGCTCACTATGCCACGCAGCTTCTCGGGTTCGAAGGCCGCATCGAAGGTGGCATCCTCAGAGATACGGAGGCCGTCGAAGTCCTCCTTGTTGTCGGCTTCTTCGATGCAATACACGAGCGGTCCGCGCTGGACTGCACGCATACCCACGTCTTCCTTCACCCTGGGATCTGCAGCGACAACCTCCACGGGCATGTCGAAGTTGATTTCGACCACGTCTCCGCCATTCCATTTCCTGTCTATGACCGCATATCCTTTCTCGACCGGCGCATCGAAGGTCTCACCGTTGACTGACAGCGAATAGTCCTTGCACCAGCCCGGGACGCGGAGGCGGACCTGGGTCTTGAGGCTTCCCTTGAGCCCGACCCGGAGTTCCACCGCGCCTTCCCAGGGATACCTGGTCTCCTGGACGAGGGTCACATCCTTGTTCCCGACCTTGAATTCAGCGGTATTGCCCATATACAGGTTCACCCAGACCGCACTGTCGGAAACGCCATAGATATAGTTGCCGATCGAAGGCAGGAAACGGCATATCTGGCTTGGGCAGCATGCACAGCCGTACCACTCCTGGCGGTGATGATTGCCCAGGGATTCAAGTGGATTGACATAGAAGAAAGTATCTCCTGCAAGGGATATTCCGGCCAGGGCTCCGTTGTACATCGAGCGCTCCATCACGTCGGCGTATTTGGCGTCTCCGGTGGCCTGGTTCATCCTCCAGTTCCAGAGGACCATTCCCACGGATGCGCAGGTCTCGCAGTATGCGGTCAGGTTCGGCAGGGAATAATCCTCCGAAAAACCTTCATTGCTCGAACTCTGGCCGATGCCTCCCGTTATGTACATGTTCCTGAGCACAACGTCGTCCCAGAGACGGTTCAATGCATCCGTATACCCCTGGTCACCGGTATAGGAAGCCACATCGGACATTCCGCAGTACAGGTACATCGAACGGACTGCGTGACCGGAAATCTCGGTCATCTCGCGCACGGGGACTTCATCCTGGTAGTATTGTGGCTGCCAGGGCCTGTCGATCAACTTGCCATAGGACCCGTATCCGTGTCCACGCTGGTCCAGAAGCCAGTCGGCGAATTCGAGATACTTTCTCTCACCGGTGGTCTCGAACAGTTTCACCAGGGCAAGCTCAATCTCTTCGTGCCCGGGCACCCAGTGACGCTTGCCGGGACCGAAGACGGTCATCATATGGTCCGCCATCCGGATGCAGACGTCCAGCAACTTGCGTTTGCCCGTAACATTGTAATATGCTACTCCGGCCTCTATCATATGGCCGGCGCAGTACATCTCGTGCTTGTCCATATTGTCCCAGCGGTTCTCAAGACCGGTAAGGGTATAGTAGGTGTTGATATATCCGTCTTCCTGCTGGGCCGCGGCGAACTTGTCTATCCACTCGTCGCATTTCGCCTCAAGTACCGGATCCGGATTGTTCTGCAGGGAATATGCCATGCCTTCGAGCGCCTTGTAGACATCGGAATCGTCAAAGAATATTCCCGAATGCTCACCTTCTCCCTTGGCAGCATTCTCGAAATTGCGGATACGGCCGGTCTGGTTCTCGATCTGGTCGATGCAGACCTTGAGGGTCACGTCCTTATGGCTCTGGAGACGCGGGGACCAGAATCCATCGTCTATCTTCACCTCCGAGAACTTGACCGGGGTGATCATCTTCAGGTTGGCATCCTTCTTCCCGCCGCAGGAAACCAATGCGGATACGGCCAGGAAGATCATAGTCAGGGACAAAAAAGTGCGTTTCATCTGTATGGGATTATTGGTCATTGATTATCATAAAAAAATGTTCCCGACGGAAAGTGATTCCGTCAGGAACAAATTTACCGATAATCCCGAAGATTATCAATAAGGTTTATTCAGCCTTGGGTGCTTCTTCGGCCTCAGGTGCTGCTGCAGGCTCGGCGGGAGCGGCTTCTGCCTTGGGCTCTGCCTTCTTGGCGCGGCTGCGGCGGGTTGCCTTCTTCTCTTCCTTCTTGGCGGAAGCGAGGGCTGCCTCGTTGAAGTCGACGAGTTCGATCAGGGCCATGTCGGCACCGTCACCAAGACGGAAACCGGTGTGGAGTACACGGGTATATCCGCCGGGGCGGTCGGCTACCTTAGGAGCGATCACACCGAAGAGTTCCTTGACAGCATCCTTGTCCTTGAGGTAGCTGAAAACTACACGGCGGGAGTGGGTGGTGTCTTCCTTGCACTTGGTGATGAGGGGCTCCACGTATGTCTTAAGGGCCTTTGCCTTTGCCACGGTGGTCTCAATCCTCTTGTGCTTGATCAGGGAAGAAGCCATGTTGGCCATCAGCGCCTTGCGGTGACCGCTCTTGCGGCCAAGGTGATTGATTGCTTTATTGTGCCTCATTGCTATACGTTGTTCTTTTTCTTGGGTTCAATATTATACTTTCTCACATCCATACCGAACTGGAGCTTCATCTTTTCAACCAGCTGGTCGATTTCGTTCAAGGACTTCTTGCCGAAGTTGCGGAACTTCATGAGTTCGTTCCTGGAATAGGATACCAGGTCGGCGAAGGTGTCGATGTCGGCGGCCTTCAGGCAGTTGTATGCCCTGACTGAAAGACCCATGTCCGAAAGCTTGGTGAGAAGGAGATGTCTCATCCTGAGGCTCTCTTCGTCCAGTTCCTTGGAATCGGACTCGACAGCGCTCTCGAGGGAGATCTTCTTGTCGTCGGTGAAAAGCTTGAAATGATAGATAAGGATGTTTGCCGCCTCCTGGAGAGCCAGGTTGGGAGAAATCGAGCCATCAGTGATGATCTCAAGGTTGAGCTTCTCGTAGTCGGTCTTTTGCTCGACACGCCAGTTCTCGACTGTCCAGTTGACCTTGCGGATAGGGGTATAGACCGCGTCAACCGGAATGGTACCGATCGGAGTGTTCTCATCCCTCATCTCCTCGGCCGGAACGAAGCCGCGGCCCTTGGTAATGGTCAGGGAAATCTCGATGGTTACTGACGGCTCGAGCGAGCAGATATGCTGCTCGGGATTCAACACCTTGAAAGAAGACAATCCTTTAGAGATATCCTCAGCGGTGAATTCGTTCTTGCCGCTGACTACGATGTTTGCCACCTCTGAGTCCACAGACTCGACCATTCTCTTGAACCTCACTTGCTTGAGGTTGAGGATGATGTCCTGCATACCCTCGATCACTCCGGGAATGGTAGCGAATTCCTGATCCACGCCGGAGATCTTGATCTGACTGATAGCAAAACCTTCCAGTGAGGCGAGGAGGATGCGGCGGAGCGCGTTGCCGATCGTCTGTCCGTATCCAGGCTCAAGGGGCCTGAATTCGAAACGGCCGACGGTATCGGTGCCTTCGAGCATTATCACCTTGTCCGGTTTCTGAAATGCCAAGATTGCCATAATTATTCTTTTTGGGGTGTTTACGTTACTTGGAGTACAGGTCAACTATGAGCTGCTCATTGATGGCCTCAGGAATGTCCTCCCTTGTAGGCACGTTCAGGAACTTGCCGGAAACAGCCTTGGGGTCGAACTCGATCCATGAGTATTTGGAAGCGGAAGCAACGCTCTTCTGGATGACCTCCAGGCTCTTTGAACGTTCCCTGGCGGCGACGACGTCACCGGGCTTCACCTGTGCGGACGGGATGTTGCAAACCTCGCCGTTGAGGGTGATATGGGCGTGGCTCACGAGCTGCCTGGCGGCGGCGCGTGAAGGAGCGATACCCATCCTGTAGACTACATTGTCAAGCCTGGACTCGAGGAGGAAGAGCAGGTTCTCACCCTTCTGTCCGGCCATACGGGAGGCCTTGAGATAGGTGTTGTGGAACTGACGCTCGAGAAGGCCGTACATGTAACGTACCTTCTGCTTCTCCTTGAGCTGGATTCCATACTCGCGCTGTTTCTTGCGCTTGGATGCCAGGCCATGCTGTCCCGGAGGATAGTTTCTCTTCTCGAAATTCTTGTCGCTTCCGAAAATAGGCTCGCCGAACTTACGGGCGATCTTGGTGGTAGGACCAGTATATCTTGCCATGGTAATTACAGATTAAATGATTAGACTTTACGACGGCCCTTGGGTCTGCATCCGTTGTGAGGCATCGGAGTCACGTCGATGATCTCGGTGACGACGATTCCAGCGTTGTTGATAGTCCTGATTGCGGACTCACGTCCTGCTCCGGGACCCTTGACATAGACTTTGACCTTGCGGAGACCGGCATCGTAAGCGGTCTTGGAAGCATCCTCAGCTGCCATCTGGGCGGCATAGGGAGTATTCTTCTTAGAACCACGGAAGCCGCACTTTCCTGCGGAGGACCAACTGATGACCTGCCCCTGATTGTTGGTGAGGGAGACGATCACGTTGTTGAAGGTTGATGAGATATGGGCCTGACCCGTAGCCTCAACCTTGACAACTCTCTTCGATGATGATGTTTTCTTTGCCATAATTCATCCTTTTTTACTTGGTCGCCTTCTTCTTGTTGGCAACGGTCTTCTTCTTTCCCTTCCTCGTACGGGCGTTGTTCTTGGTGCTCTGACCGCGGACAGGCAGACCGATACGATGACGGATTCCTCTGTAGCAACCGATATCCATCAGTCGCTTGATGTTCATCTGGACGGAAGAACGGAGCTCGCCCTCGATCTTGTACTCCTCGTTGATGAGGTTACGGATCAGCGCCACCTGCTCGTCGTTCCAGTCACCGACCTTGATGTTATAATCGATACCGCACTTGTCGAGGATTTCCTGCGCACTGCTGCGGCCGATACCGTAAATGTAGGTGAGTCCTATCTCACCACGTTTGTTGTTAGGTAAATCAACACCGGCTATTCTTGCCATAATTTATCTTAGACTTTATTTGTTTTACGAACTGTTATCCCTGGCGCATCTTGAACTTGGGGTTCTTCTTGCAGATTACATAAAGACGACCTTTGCGTCTTACGATCTTGCAATCATCGCTGCGCTTCTTGATGGATGTCTTGACTTTCATATCGCGTGTTATTTTTATTTGTACCTGAAAGATATTCTTCCCTTAGTCAAATCATAAGGTGAGATTTCAACCCTAACCTTGTCTCCAAGGAGGATGTGGATGAAGTTCATTCTCATCTTCCCAGAGATGTTGCACAGAAGGACGTGGCCATTCTCGAGCTCCACCTTGAACATTGCGTTGGGAAGAGTCTCAATAACCTTTCCGTCTTGTTCTATTGCTACTTGTTTGGACATTGAAAAAACACTTTAAAATTTACTTGCCAGTACTTTCTATATAATCGAAGGTCGACAGTTGCTCAGCCTTGCCGCGACGGACAACAACCGTAAGCTCGTAGTGAGCCGACTTCCTGTGGTCGGAGGTGTGTACAGCCCAGCCATTCCTGGCCACATACACTCCCCTTCCACCGGAGTTGATCATCGGCTCGATGCATATCACAAGGCCCTCGACGAGCCTGGCGCCATGACCCCTGCGTCCGAAATTGGGAACGCCCGGAGCCTCATGCATCTCTTTCCCAAGTCCATGGCCTTCCAGCTCACGAACCACGGAGAAGCCGAATGATTCCGCGTACGATTGCACCGCGTATCCGATGTCGCCGGTCCTGGCCCCTGCCACTGCGGCCTCGATGCCCTTATAGAGCGAAGCCTTGGTGACATCAAGGAGCTTCCTGGTAGCGGCATCCACTTCCCCGACGGGGAAAGTGTATGCCGAATCACCATTGTAGCCCTTGTACAGCGTACCGATGTCTGCGCTTACGATGTCGCCTTCCTTGAGGACATAGTCCGACGGAAAACCGTGGACGACGACGTCGTTGACCGACATGCAGGTTGCTGCAGGGAAGCCCTCGAATCCAAGGAAGCTGGGAATAGCGCCATGGTCGCGGATGAAAGTCTCGGCCACCTCATTCAACTTCGCAGTTGTCACACCAGGGGCGACCCACTTGCCGACTTCCGCCAACGTCTTCGAGACGATTATGGCATTCTCGCGCAAAAGCTCTATCTCTTCTTCTGTCTTGGGCTTGACCATCTTCCTTCAAAGATCAAAATTACATTCCGGAGCGTCCGCTGAGGCGTCCGGTCTTCATCAGACCGTCATAGTGACGCATCAGGAGATAGCTTTCCACCTGCTGGAGAGTGTCAAGGACAACTCCCACAAGAATCAGCAGCGAAGTGCCGCCGTAGAAGCTAGCGAACGAGTCGTTGATACCAGCGATCCTCGCGAAAGCCGGGAGGATGGCGATAATGGCAAGGAATATGGATCCGGGGAGGGTCACCTTGGACATGATGTCGTCAAGGTAATTGACAGTAGCCTTTCCAGGCTTGACTCCGGGGATGAATCCGCCATTCTTCTTCATATCTTCAGCCATCATGGTCGGGTTGACAGTGACTGCAGTATAGAAGTAAGTGAATATCACGACGAGAAGACCGAAAATCAGGTTGTACCAGAATCCGGTGTAGTTGCTCAGGGAAGCTGCGATACCCCTCGTTGCGTCGAAGCGGGAGAAGAGGAGCGGGAACAGCATCAGGGCCTGGGCGAAGATGATAGGCATAACGCCGGCAGCATTGATCTTCAGAGGGATGTACTGACGGACTCCGCCGTACTGACGGTTGCCGATGACCCTCTTGGCATACTGCACAGGAACCTTCCTGACAGCCTGCACGAGGGCGATCGTGGCAACGATCACGAGGAACCAGATGATGAGCTCGACGATGAGGGCGATGGGACCGCCACCGGCAGTGGTGGACAACTTGGTACCTACCTCGGCCACGAGGGCGTAAGGCAGACGTGCCACGATACCGATCATGATGAGCAGGGAGATACCGTTTCCGATACCCCTGTCGGTGATCCTTTCACCAAGCCACATCACGAACATCGAACCGGCCATCAGGATGATGGTGGCGACGAGGTTGTAAGCGAACCTGCTCCATCCAAGCTGGGTCTCAGCGATGAAAGCTGCACCGGGGATCTGGCTGTGGATCGAAGCGATGTAAGCCGGTCCCTGGATGCAGAGGATCAGGATGGTGAGATACCTGGTGATCTGGTTCATCTTCCTGCGGCCGCTCTCTCCTTCCATCTGGAGTTTCCTGAAGTAAGGAACGAACATGCCCAGGAGCTGGATGACGATGGATGCCGAAATGTAAGGCATCACACCCAGCGCAAAGACGGAGGCGTTACCGAAGGCACCGCCGGAGAACATGTTCAACAGACCGACGAGTCCTTGCTGGGTCGTGCTCTGGAGCTGGGCCAGCATGGTCGTATCGATACCCGGAAGCACGATGAAGCAACCCAACCTGTAAATGAGGATGAGAAGGAACGTGTAACCGAGTCTCGTACGGAGTTCCTCGATCTTGAAGATGTTCTTTATTGTTTCAATAAACTTCTTCATCTTTACCTGCCGATTACGATTGCCTTGCCACCGGCAGCCTCGATCTTGGAAACTGCAGATGCGGAGAATGCATCGGCGGTAACCGTGAGGGCGGCCGTGATGTCACCGTTACCGAGGACCTTCACGAGCTCCTTGGTATCGGCAAAGCCGGCTAACTTGATGTCGTCGAGACCGATCTCGGTCCTGCCGAGTTTCTCGGAAAGGGCCTGAAGAGCAGAGACGTTGACTGCCTTGTACTCGACCCTGGTGGGGTTCTTGAATCCGAACTTGGGAACGCGTCTCTGGAGAGGCATCTGGCCACCCTCGAAACCGATCTTGTGTTCGTATCCTGCGCGAGCCTGCGCACCCTTGGTTCCACGTGTGGCAGTACCACCCTTACCGGAACCCTGGCCGCGGCCGATACGCTTGCTGTTATGAGTAGCTCCCTTTGCGGGTTTCAATTCTGATAGTTTCATCGTCTTTCCTCCTTAGTCCACTTCTTCAACTTCAACAAGGTGACGGATCTTGGCGAGCTGGCCTTCTGTCACCGGGTTCTTCTCGACCACGACGGTCTGGCGGATCCTGCGGATACCGAGGGAGCGGAGATTGTCCTGCTGCCTCTTGGTTGTTCCGTTCTTGCTTCGGACCTGGGTTATCTTGAGTTTTGCCATAACTTTAGCCTCCTATCCGTTAAATACTTTGTTCATAGGAATACCACGGAGTCCGGCGACAGTGTAGGCGTCCCTCATCTCGGTGAGAGCGGCAACAGTAGCCTTCACGAGGTTGTGGGGGTTCGATGAACCCTTGGACTTCGCAAGGACGTTCTGGATGCCAGCTGACTCAAAGACAGCACGCATAGCACCACCTGCCTTTACACCGGTACCGGGAGCTGCGGGCTTCATGAAAACCTCAGCGCCACCGAACTTGGCGACCTGCTCGTGAGGGATGGTCGTGTTGATGACAGGAATCTTGACAAGATTCTTCTTGGCATCCTCGACACCCTTTGCGATGGCGGCAGTTACCTCATTGGCTTTTCCAAGACCATAACCAACAACGCCGTTCTCGTCACCAACCACCACGATTGCGGCGAAGCGGAAGTGACGACCACCCTTAGTAACCTTGGTTACTCTCTGGATGGCGACCAATCTGTCCTTAAGTTCAAGATCAGAGGTCTTTACTCTTTTAACATTTGTATTTGCCATAGTCTTCTTCAATTAGAAAATAAGTCCACCTTCGCGGGCACCGTCCGCCAAACTCTTCACCCTGCCGTGATAGAGGTAACCTCCACGGTCGAAAGAGACCATCTCGATTCCCTTTTCCTTGGCGCGCTCGGCGATAGCCTTACCGACGATAGCGGCGGCCTCGATACCGGTCTTGCCCTTGCACTTGGCGGCAAGAACCTTGTCGTTTGAAGCGGCTGCCACGAGGGTCATACCCTTCTCGTCATCGATAACCTGGGCATAGATCTGCTTGTTGCTTCTGAAGACAACCAGTCTGGGCCTCTCGGCGGTTCCATTGACATGCTTGCGTATGCGGTAATGGATCCTTCTTCTTCTTTCAATTTTATTCAATGCCATATCTGTGTCCTCCTAATTATTTAGCAGCAGCAGTCTTGCCAGCCTTGCGGCGAAGCTGCTCGCCAGCGAACTTGATACCCTTGCCCTTGTAAGGTTCAGGCTTACGGAGTGAACGAACCTTAGCCGCGACCTGTCCGAGGAGCTGCTTGTCGTTGCTCTTGAGGATCAGGACGGGGTTCTCACCCTTCTTCACATCAGGAACTTCGGCCTTGACCTCGGGAGCAAGCATAAGCTGGATCTCGTGGGAGTAACCAAGGGAGAAGGTAAGGAGCTGTCCCTGCGCAGCGACGCGGTAACCGACACCTACCAGTTCCTGCTTTGTCTGGAAACCCTTGGACACGCCTTCCACCATGTTGTTGACGAGAGCGCGGTAAAGACCGTGCATCGAACGGTGACGAGGCTGGTCGGTAGGGCGCTCGAACTTGATTTCATTGTCCTCGACGGTGACCTTGATGTCGGGATCGACTTTCTGGCTGAGTTCACCAAGAGGTCCTTTAACCTTCAACACGTTGCCAGGGAGAACTTCGACGCTCACCTTGTCCGGAAGGCTTACAGGTAATTTACCAATTCTTGACATTATTCTTAACTTTTAATATTAATAAACATAGCAGAGAACTTCGCCGCCGACGTTGAGACTCTTGGCCTCCTTGTCAGTGATGATGCCCTTGGACGTGGAAAGGATCGCGATGCCGAGACCATTGAGGACCCTGGGCATGTTCTCCACATCAGCGTAGACCCTGAGGCCCGGGGTGGAGATACGCTCGATCTTCTTGATGGCGGCCATCTTGGTCTGAGGATGGTACTTCAGAGCGATCTTGATAGTGTTGTACGGGGTTCCCTCGACCACCTTGTAGCTGAGGATGTAACCCTTCTCACAAAGAATCTCTGTCATTGCAACCTTCATCTTGGAGGACGGGATCTCTACGACCTTCTTTCCTGCCAGATAAGCGTTGCGGATCCTGGTGAGAAAATCTGCAATTGGATCAGTCATTGTTTCTTTTGTTTTTGGTTCGACGCCCGTTGGACGCCCGATATCCGATTGTTAATATAATAAGATGTATATGCTTGCTCTATTACCAGCTTGCCTTCTTCACACCCGGGATGAGGCCGTTGCTGGCCATCTCACGGAACTGGATCCTGCTGAGACCGAACTTCCTCATGTATCCCTTCGGACGACCGGTGAGGGAGCAGCGGTTGTGGAGACGGACGGGAGAAGAGTTCTTGGGGAGCTTGTCGAGAGCTGCCCAGTCGCCTGCTTCCTTGAGGGCCTGCCTCTTTTCAGCATACTTGGCTACCAGCTTCGCGCGCTTTACTTCGCGGGCTTTCATTGATTCCTTTGCCATATTCCTTAGTTGTTATGTTTCTTGAAAGGAAGACCGAAGGCGGCGAGAAGGGCGTGAGCCTCTTCGTCAGTCTTGGCCGTGGTAACGAAAGTGATCTCCATACCATGGATCCTGGGGTTCTTGTCGATGTCGACCTCGGGGAAGATGATCTGCTCCTTCAGTCCAAGGGTGTAGTTGCCCTTACCGTCCATCTTCTCGGCGATGCCGTTGAAGTCCCTGATTCGGGGAAGGGAGATGCGGACGAGCCTCTCGAGGAACTCGTACATCTTGACGTCACGGAGGGTGACCTTCACACCGATGGGCATGCCCTTACGGAGACGGAAGTTGGAAACGTCCTTCCTGGAAGAAGTGAGGACAGCCTTCTGACCGACGATCTTGGCGAGCTCTTCAGCTGCCTCTTCGACGAGCTTCTTGTCCTGGGTGGCGTCACCGATTCCCTCGTTGATCGTGATCTTCACGAGCTTGGGAACCTGCATTACAGTCGTATAGGAGAACTGCTTCATGAGCTTCTCTACGATCTCTTCTTTATAGACCTTCTTGAGTGAAGGTACATAATCCTTCGGAAGTTCCTGGACTTCTACGGGTTTTGCTGCTTTCTTTGCCATGATTACTTGATCTCCTCTCCTGATTTCTTAGCGTAGCGGATCTTCTTGCCGTCGACGACCTTGTAACCAACCCTGGTAGGCTTGTTGCTGACAGGGTCGATGAGCTGGACGTTCGATACGTGGATTCCGGCTTCCTGCTTGATGATACCTCCCTGAGGGTGGGCTGCATTCGGCTTGGTGTGCTTGCTGATGACGTTGACGCCTTCAACGATCACCCTATCCTTCGCAGGGATGACGGTCAGGACCTTTCCGGTCTTTCCCTTGTCGTTTCCCGCGTTGACATACACTGTGTCACCTTTCTTTATATGTAACTTCTTCATGATTCTCTGATATTAAAGGACCTCAGGTGCCAGTGAAACAATCTTCATGTAATTCTCACGCAGCTCCCTGGCCACAGGGCCGAAGATACGTGTTCCGCGGAGCTCGCCGGCGTTGTTCAGAAGGACACAGGCGTTGTCATCGAAACGGATGTAGGATCCGTCCTGCCTGCGGATTTCCTTCTTGGTGCGTACTACGACAGCCTTGGAGACCGTGCCCTTCTTGGCGTCGCCGCTGGGAATGGCGCTCTTGATCGCAACCACGATCTGGTCACCCACTGTCGCATACCTATGATGGGTACCGCCAAGCACACGGATGCAAAGGACCTCCTTAGCACCGCTGTTGTCGGCAACCTGTAAACGTGTTTCCTGCTGTATCATAATTACTTAACTTTTTCAACGATTTCAACTAATCTCCACCTCTTGGTCTTGCTCAGAGGACGGGTCTCCATGATGCGGACGGTATCTCCCTCACTGCACTCGTTTTTCTCGTCCTGGGCGACGAACTTGGTCGTCTGCTTGATGAACTTTCCGTAGAGAGGGTGCATCTTCTTGGTCTCGACCGCAACCACGATGGTCTTGTCCATCTTGTTGCTGACCACTATGCCTGTTCTTTCCTTACGAAGGTTTCTTTCCATGGCTTAATTATTTCTGATCTTTTTCTTTTTCAGCGAGGATAGTGATCATGCGAGCGATATCCTTCCTGATCTTCTTGAATTCCGATGTGTTCTCCAATGGAGAGATGGCATGGTTGAGCTTCATTGTATCAAGCCTGTTCCTTTCTACCTGGATGCGGTCCTGCAGGTCTGCAATGGACATTTCGCGAACTTCAGATGTTTTCATATCCTTTCTTCTCCATTAAATTATTCAACATAATCCCTGCGGACGACGAACTTGGTCGCTATAGGGAGCTTGTGGGACGCAAGGCGCATCGCCTCTTTCGCGGTGGCGAGGGAAACTCCGTCAGCCTCGAAAAGGATACGGCCGGGGGTCACGGGAGCGACAAAACCCTGAGGATCACCCTTACCCTTACCCATACGGGTATCAAGAGGCTTCTTGGTGAAGGGCTTGACAGGGAATATCCTGATCCAGACCTGTCCTTCACGGTTCATGCGACGTGAGATAGCCTGACGGGCGGACTCGATCTGCTGGGCTGTGATCCAGCAGTTCTCGAGGGTCTTGAGACCGAAAGAACCGAACGCGAGCTGGTTGCCCCTCTGGGCATTACCCTTCATCACGTTCTTCTGTTCCCTTCTGTACTTGGTTTTCTTTGGTTGTAACATTGCTGTATTACTTTAAATAAAATATCCAAACTTTCCAAATCGCTGATTATCAACTATTTAAGTCTATAATCCCTGGAATTTGGGACTGCAAAGTTAGCAAAAAAATGTGGATTTCAAACATTATTCGAAAAATATTTCAACATTTTCGACCACGGTTCCGACAAGTGAAATACATTATTTTCAGGCATTTAAGCTTTGGGCAAGAAATTTTTACCCCTCGGTTTCGACATCAACTCATAAGACTTATCTTTCAGGCACGAATTTTTCAGCAATTTCGTACATTTGCGACCTCGTTCGCGAGTTGTATATGAAACATCGGTATCTGATAATATCCGTCCTGTGCCTGCTGGCCGGACTCCTGACGACGAATGCCGCCGCCCAAGAGGAGGAAGGCATGCCCCAGGTCACCGGAAGGACCGGCGCGGGATACATGGGATACCGTGTCGAGAAGGGCGATACCGTCTATTACGACAGCATCAATCCCATCTGGATATTCCCGCGCGGGCGAAGGGGCAACGGAGACCTTAAGAAGTATTACCGCCTCGTCTACAATTTCAACAAGGTGTATCCCTATGCCCTCCTCGCCAGGGACCTGACCAAGCAGGTGGACGACCATATCGCCGGGAACTCCCTGCGGCGCAGGAAGAAGGAGAAATACATCAACCAGATGCAGAAGGAACTCTTCAACATCTATGAAGAGCCATTGAAGAAGATGAGCATATCCCAGGGCCGTCTCCTTATCAAGCTGATCGACCGCGAGATCGGGAAATCCTCATTCAAGATCATCAAGGACTACAAGAGCGGGATCACCGCAGGCTTCTGGCAGGGCGTGGCCAAGATATTCGGCAACGACCTGAAGAGCCGCTACGACGCCAACGGCGACGACAAGATGACTGAATACCTGGTCGAGAAATGGAAACGGGGCGAATTCGACGCCCTGTACTATTCGATATTCTGGGAAATGCCGAAGCATCCGGAGGTCAAGTCGAAGACCATCGCGTTCGAGGACTGAGACTGCACCCAGTCCCTGAGGACGATCAGCCTGGCCCCTCCCGGCAACGGCATGTCAACCTTCGTATGGAAATGCCCGAAGATGAAATAATCGACCTTGTGCTTCCTAGCGAACTTGGCTGCGAACTTGTACAAAGGTTCTTCCTGTCCCCTGAAATGATATTCCTCGTTCCTCGCAAGACGGCTCTTGCGTGACCATCCCTTGCCTATCTTGAAAGCCAGGGTCGGGTGGAGTAGCGAACTGAACAGCTTCTGCAAGGTCTTGTTGTGGAAAGCCCAGCGCATGGCCTTGTAGGAATAATCCCCCGGCCCGAGGCCGTCTCCGTGTCCCAGGCAGAAGACCTTTCCGCCCAGTTCCACAAGATAAGGCTGCTCAAGGATCTCGATCCCCATGTCCTCGAAATAATGATAGCACCAGATATCGTGGTTGCCCTGGAAGAAACAGACCTTCACACCGGCGTCCATCAGGTCCATAAGGGCGGAGAATACCCGGACATATCCCTTCGGGACGAGATCCCTGTACTCATACCAGAAATCCCAGATGTCCCCCAGCATATAAAGAGTCAGGGTACGCTCGGCAGGGATACTCCGGAGGAACCGGACGAACCGCTTCTCCCTCGCGGCTGGATCGTTCACATCCAGGCCGAGATGGACATCGGAAACGAAATATACCATGGACCTTTCTGCCATATCCTATGCAAGAATGAATATCAGGACGGCCACGACGAGGCAGTAAAGGGCGAACCATCCGAGCTTTGCCTTCCTGACGAGCGCAACCATCGCCTTGCAGGCGAAGAGGCCCGCGAGGAATGCCGCCACGAATCCGGCAGCAAGGCAGACGGGGCTCAGGCCTCCTCCAAGGGAAACTTCGCCCGACACGGCCTTGAGGATATCCAGGAACTGCTCACCGAGGATTGGCACGAGGACCATAAGGAACGAGAACTGCGCCATCACACTGCGTTTCACTCCACTGAGGAGACCGGTCGCGATGGTGGTGCCGGAACGGGAAAGCCCCGGGGCGACAGCCAGCGCCTGGCCGATTCCGACCACGAAAGCCTGCCAGAAATTGATACCGTTCCTTGGCCCGACAGGCTCACCAACCGCAGAAGCGGGTGCCTCGGGCCGTCTTCCGAACAGATCCGAAAGGAAAAGCAGGACCGCGGTTATGGTCAGGCAGACGGCGACGGTCGTGAGAGAGTCACCGAACAGAGCCTCGACCTTGTCCTTGAAGAGGAAACCGACGATAGCCACGGGAACCATTGAGACGATGAGCTTGAAGACATAGTCGGTCTCGTCGTTGTACTTGAACTTGAACAGACCTGCGAAAAGCCTGCAGATCGGTTTCCAGAATACTATTATGGTGCTGAGGACCGTTGCCAGATGGACCGTGACCGTGAAATCGAGGAAACCTTCAGCATCCACGCCGAGAAGTTCCCTTACTATCATGAGGTGACCGCTGGAACTGACGGGCAGGAACTCGGTAAGGCCCTGGACCAGGCCGAGAAGGAGAGCTTGCAGCCAGTTCATCTTACTTCCTGTTATCTTCCGTTCCCGCCGGACGCTTCATGATGGCGACGATCACGATGACGATCCCGCAAAGGATCACCAGAGGAGCTGCGACGAGCCTCCTGAAATCGAACATGGCCCAATTGAAGACCTGGGGATCCTTGACTCCGCCCCCCATCATGAGTATGAAACCGGCGACCATCACCAGGAAGCCTATCAGGATCATCCTGATACCCTTCTTGGTTATAGCCATCTTTGTGTTTTCAGACATATCCTTGATTCAAGCTAATAATACAATTCATCATTGGAAAGCGACACCAGCCTGCCGACCACGAAATAGGTACTGACGAGACAGATGACTATTCCTGACAATACCACGATCCCGATGACCACGAGCAGCAGGTCGAGGCTGAACACTTCGAACAGTTGGGAGAACTCCCTCCTTACGACGAACAGCAGTCCGAGGAGCATCAGGATCGCCAGCAAGGCCGAGAACAGCCCCTGGAACACAGACTGGCCCAGGAAAGGCCCGCGGATGAAGGACTTGGTCGCACCTACCAGCTTCATCGTGTGGATGGTGAACCGCTTCGAGAACACATTCAGCCGCACCGTGTTGTTGATCAGTACGAATGAGATGAAGAGAAGCAGTATGATGAACACACCCAGAAGCATGGAGATCTTTCCCAGGTTGGTATTGAGCTTGTCCACGAGGGACTGCTGGTACACCACCTCGTCCACAAGCGGCGACTCCCCTATCACTTCCTTGACCATCTCGAGACTGTCGGCGCTGACATATTCCGCCTTGAGGGTCACGTCGACCGAGACCGGGATCGGCGCCGTCTCGAAAACATTGAGGAAATCCTCGCCCAGCATGTCGGTCATGTCACGGGTTCCCTCCTCCTTGGAGATGAACCGGGTCCCCTTGATGAAGGGCAGGGCATCCAGCTTGGTGGCATAGTCCATGGCGGCGTCCTCAGTGACTTCCTGCTTCATCAGGACGGATACCTGGACATTCTCCTTGAAATAGTCTGAGACGCTCTTGGCATTGACTAGCAGGAGGCTGGCGACACCGACCAGAAGAAGGACCAGGGTGATGCTTATGACGCTTGACAGCCAAGCCCCCGCAAGCCTCCTCCTGATCAATTTATTTTCACCTGCTGACATGTGCGGAATACTCCAAATTGGTTTCAAATATAGTGAAATATAAAAATATGAAAAAATATTCTTACCTTTGTAAGACAATTATTATTATATGGGAAATCCCGTCAACAGAGTATTGTTCGTCAATTCGGAGATCATGCCATTCCTCCCCGAGACTCCGATCTCAAGGATCGGGCGCTACCTGCCGCAAGGCATCCAGGAGCGCAAGAGGGAGATAAGGGCATTCATGCCGCGTTACGGCTGCATCAACGAAAGGAAGAACCAGCTGCACGAGGTTATCCGGTTGTCCGGGATGAACATCATCATCGGAGATGTGGACAGGACCCTGGTGATCAAGGTCGCATCCATCACGTCCGCCAGGATCCAGGTGTATTTCATCGACAATGACGATTACTTCCGCCGCAAGCAGATCACATACGATTCCGACGGCAAGTTCTTCGAGGATAACGGCCAGAGGGCCATATTCTTTGCAAGGGGCGTCCTCGAGACCGTCAAGAAACTGCGCTGGGCTCCGGACATCATCCATTGTCAGGGTTGGATCTCCCATCTGGTCCCCCTCTATCTCAAGAAAGTCTATAACGGTGATCCGATATTCAGTGGCAGCAAGGTGGTCACTTCCCTCTACAATGACATCAGCACGGAAAGTTTCCCTGAAACCTTCAAGGAGGCCATTCCATCAGGCGCCATCAAGCCGGAAGATGTCTCCATCCTTGACACCCCCACTGGCATAAATCTTGCGGAATTGGCTGCCATGTATTCCGACGGCATCATTATCGGTGCCCCGGATGTAGACAAGGAACTGGTGAAGTTCTGCGATGGGATCAATGTCCCCGTCCTGCCTTTCGATGAAGAATCGATAAACTCAGGGCGCTACATCGAGGAATACGACAGTTTTTATCAACAGCTGAAGTAGATAATGAAAAAGCTTCTCGCGGCGATCGTCCTTGCGACGGCCCTGCTTTCTTGCACAAACGTCAACGAACTCATTGGTAGCGACTTCATCGCAACCAACCAGAAATATGATTTCTACACTGCGGAATTCGACCTCGATGAGGTCTGGATGAAACCGGTGGACAGCCTTTCGGCATATTCCTCCAGGAGGATCAATTTCGGAGCGATCAGGGACGACACCTACGGCCTTTTCAAAAGAGGCTGCGCACTCTCGCTCGTTCCCGTACTCGATACCGTGGATTTCGGTTCAAATCCGATATTCAAGAGGTTCAGGTTCCAGGCCGGCAGTGATTCCGTTTCAGTCTCCGACGCCAACCAGGCCAAAATCCTGCAGAACGTCAATGTCTATGCCCTCACGGAGCCCCTTGACCCGGATGTCTATTTTGCAAGGACCGAGGTAAAGTACGGCACGGACAGGATCACCAAGGGCGTTCCCGTCGTGAATGGTTCGGACTCCCTCGTGTTCGAGTTCACCGAGGATTTCGGAAAGCGTTACCTGGACATCACCCAGGATGACCTGTCCGACATGAAGAAGTTCTCGAAGAAGTTCCCCGGAATATTCATCACCACCGATGACCCGGTCGGCAACGGAGGCAGGTTCAACATGTTCGACATGAACATCCTGGAGGTCGTGCAGGCTTCTTCTTCCGCTTATGTCGCCAGAACCGACAATTACGCGATCCTGTATTACAGCGGAATATACAACGGCGAGAGAAGGGATTCGAGCCTTATGTTCTATTTCAGTCCCCTTCAGTTCCAGGACCTGGATTCCCTTGTCAGTGTGACGGCGGTCCCGGACCAGTTCGTCTTCAACGTCGACTACCATGAGTCGGACAAGCTTTCCGGCAAGGCAGCGGACAAGATCTACGTGGAGGGAGGAAGCGGACTCAAGCCCATGATTCCCGCCGACCAGATGAGGCGTCTCATCAACTCTGACATAGCTTCGCATGGAGGAGACCCCAATACGGCTCTGATCTCCAAGGCCACAATAGACCTTTCATTCGACTTTCCGGATGACTACGAGACCATGTTCCTCTATCCGAAGGTGCTGAGCCCTTCGGTCAAGATATCCACTGACACCACCGTCACCTTCGCCGGACTCACCGATGCCAGCGTCTCGACGGAGAACCAGGGCGACATCAACCGCTCGCTCTGCAAGTATTCTCCGGATGTCACGCACCACGTGCAGCAGATAATCAGGAAGACCGATGACGACCTCTCCGATTATGACATCTGGTTCCTGATCATGTGGAGCGAGCAGACGACTTCCGTCGATGCTGAAGCCAGCCAGATGGCCGAGTATTACCAGCAGGTCGCCTACATGTCGTATTACAACCAGCTCTACGGCGGTTATGGCGGTTACGGCGGATACGGAGGCTATGGCGGCTACGGAGGATACGGCGGCTATGGCGGCTACGGCTACGGGTACAACAATTACTATAATTACATGATGATGGCCCAGTATGCATCTGCTGCCGCTACCCAGACTTCATCCAGTTCGGAACTGGACAAGGACCGTTATTACAACTGTTGCCTGATCGGTCCCGGATCGGAAGACCGCAAGCCAAAGCTCAAGGTCACCTACGCCTTACCCAAGCAATAGCAGTACATATAAGGAAAAGAAAAGCCCCGGAAAAATCCGGGGCTTGATTGTTTTGCAGTCTCGTGGATTATTCTTCCTTTCCTGCGAGCTTCTCTTGAACCTTGTCGATAGCGTCCTTAACGGTAGCGATCGTGCTGGTCTCCTCATCGGGAATCTTGATTCCGAACACCCTCTCGAACTCCATGAGAAGTTCAACGGTATCGAGAGAATCAGCACCAAGATCATTAGTGAAGTTAGCAGTTTCAGTAACTTCGGACTCTTCAACGCCGAGCTTGTCAACGATAATCGCCTTGACCTGCTTTACGATTTCTTCTTCAGTCATAATTATAAGGATTAAATAGTTTTGATATTTCTACACAATAACCGTGCAAAGTAAAGAATAATTCATCAATTTTCCAAATCGTTTGAAATCCTCCTTCTGCTCAGGTTCAGCCATATCCTCAGTCCGTTCAGGGAATTCATCAGGTAGAATATGTACTTGATGAGCATCACGGCCGCATTGCCGGAACCGGTTCCGCTTGCAAGGGCGACCGCCCACAGGGATATGGAAGAAATGTTCACGAGTATCCAGAGATACCACTGTTCCATGAAGGCGAAACTCAGCAGGACCTGCCCGGCGATATTCAGTGTCATCACCACAGCATCCAGGAGTATCTTAGGATTGTCGACCGAGGATATCTTCCCGGCACGGAACTTCGAGACATCCACCGCGTGCAGGATCAGGTAGAGCACCGCGATTCCGGCAAGGACCCCGGCGGCAAGCCAGGCCCACTGCTTCCCCGTGAGCCTTCTGGCATTGACCCGTGCGTCTTCTCCTTCAGCCCCCTTGACTTTCGCGCCCCTCTTCCGCCATTGCCAGAAACCGATGAACTGCATAGGGAGGAAATAGAAGGCGTGCAGGGCGAAGTTGCCCATGATCCCGTTGTCCAGATACACGATCGTGGCGACCAGGACATCCAGCAATCCGAATACGAAAGTCAGGATATGGCCGTTGGCCGACAGAACCGTGTTGACTATGCCCATCATGGCACCGAACGATGCCAGGATCAGCATGAATGTCTTGACACCGGGCTGCTGAAGCTTGAATACCGTCGTGATTACGAGGGCAACGAGCATACCCGTGACAAGGAAGATGTTGAAGGCAAGGTTGAATCTTTTCTCTGCTGTCGGTGTCATAGTTATTAACTGTAAGGATTGCAAAGATAGTAAAACTCTTTTTTCTATCTTTGTTCAGATGAATCAGTGCCATTGAAATGAAAAGGATCCTTATGATGGCAGGAACGGCGCTCGCCGCCGGTTCGTGCATCCCTGCGCAAGAAACGGAACTTCCCAACGTGGTGTTCATCCTGGCGGATGACCTGGGCTGGGGTGACCTGGGCTGCTATGGGCAAAGGAATTTCGAGACGCCGAATATCGACAGGCTGGCTTCCGAGGGGATGCGCTTCACCCAATGCTACAGCGGCACTACGGTCAGCGCACCATCCAGGTCTTGTCTTGTGACAGGTACACACAGCGGACACACCCCCATCAGAGGGAATATGGAGCTGGACCCCGAGGGACAGTTCCCCCTTCCTGAGGGGGCCGGTACCATATTCCATGATTTCAAGGATGCGGGCTATACGACGGGGGCCTTCGGCAAATGGGGCCTTGGTTTCGTAGGCACGACGGGAGATCCCGGGAAACAGGGAGTGGACAGGTTCTTCGGATTCAACTGCCAGCTCCTTGCACACAGCTACTATCCCGACCATCTGTGGGACAACGAAAGGCGGATAGTCCTGGAAGACAACCGGAACGACGGTTCCTACGGTCAAGGGACATATGCCCCGGACCTGATTCACGAGAAGGCGCTCGGATTCCTGGACCAGGCAGCTAAGGGCGGCAAACCTTTCTTCATGTGGTATCCCACTACGATTCCCCACGCCGAACTGATTGTACCGCAGGACAGCATCATCCAAAGGTTCAGGGGACGGTATCCCGAAACTCCCTACCACGGCACCGATCCCGGCATGCCAGGATTCCTGAAAGGAGGATATATCTCCCAGGAAGAACCGCATGCGACCTTCGCCGCGATGATAACGAGGCTGGATGCCTATGTCGGAGAGATTGTCGCAAAGCTGAAGGAGGACGGCCTGTATGACAACACCATCATCATCTTCTCAAGCGATAACGGACCCCACAGGGAAGGAGGGGCCGATCCGGACTTCTTCGACAGCAACGGTCCCTGGAGAGGGTACAAACGGGATGTCTACGAAGGCGGCATACGTGTCCCACTGATAATTTCCTGGCCGGGGCACATCGCCAAGGGGGTGGAGACGGATTTCATGTGTTCGTTCTGGGACCTTATGCCCACGTTCCGGGAGCTGACCGGCTCGAAGGCCAGGGAAGATACGGACGGAATCAGCATCCTGCCGCTGCTTACGGGATCGAAGGGACAGAAGGAACATGACTGGCTGTATTTCGAATTCCAGGAACTGAACGGTCGCCAGGCTGTCAGGCAGGGTCCCTGGAAGCTTGTACACATGGACATCCGCAGCGACAGTCCCAGATACGAACTGTACAACCTGGACAGCGATCCGGGAGAGACCGATGACCTGTCCGGAAGCAATCCGGGCAAAGTCGAGGAACTGAAGGCCATCATGAGGGAGGCACACATCCCCAACCCGGACTTTCCCGTTCTGAAAGGGGAATAGGGTTTCTATCTGTTGACCCTGGGATGGTTCCTGAACAATTCTTCGGCCCAGGCCTTGAAATCATTCCATCTGTAATAAGGGCCGTCAACGGCCTGGATCTGAGGAAGTGAAACCTCCTCGCCGTTCCTGAGGACCTTGAACAGGATTTCGGGGTTCTTCTTCGAGCGGTACAGCACGAACTGGAGATTGGCCGCCTTTGAGGTGTTGTAGTTCTGGAACCAGTATTTCACATCCTCGGCCCTGGTGGCCTCGAATCCGCCGCCGTTGATGTTAAGCAGGGGGCACAGCGCATTGAATACGGTATCGTGACCGAACCTGAAATGTCCCTTGTAGTTCCCCGTGGCGATCGCCTCGTCGGCACAGCCTATGATGTCCCGGACAATGGGTATCATTCTGTAACGGTTCCTGCTGTGTCCTATGTACTGGAGATAGTTTTCGCTCTCCCACTCCGCCACGAGCTGTTCCGGAGTGAAGATGTCTTCCATCCAGTCACCGTCGCAATAGTATTTGTAGCCGCACCAAAGCGTGTAGAGCTGGTAGACGAAATCGAACCTGCCGCCGAGTTCTTCCATGAAACCCCTGTCCTTGAACAGCCTGTCCAGGATCGCATCATAGTCGGTCATGCGGTTGCGAAAGTCCGTCGTGCTCTCGGGAACGATGATCTCACCTTCATAGAATTCGGCTATTCCCCTGGGAGCTGCGGTGGGATTGGTGTAAAGCAGGCTCGTGTGCAGGGCATCCATCGCAATGTCCACCTTAGGAGCGTGCTTCTGAAGGCTGACCGTGAAGGCGTTCATGCTGACTATCGCCCTCTGGGACGTGGACGAGCGGGCGAGTACGGCCCCACCGTCCTTGAACACCTCAGGGAACTGCTCGCACATTATCCTCGCGATCTCGCTGTGCTGTTCCCTTCCGAGGTCAGTTAGGTCACCCATATTGATAAGCGGAATCTCGTAGAAATCCAGGAAATCCTTGCGCAGCTTCTCTCCCCTGGGTGTGAGAGCCCCGGCATCGGCCGCGGCATCCAGGACGTCCTTGACCTTTGTGTATGTGGAAGCGCTCCAGGCATAACGTGATCCGTGACGGCCGTAATGGCTGATGTAGAAAGGGACATATCCCTTGGGGGCCGGAGTGAGCGGTGCGGCATCGAACCTGTAGGGGCCTTCGACCCCGGCGCTCTTGTTCCTGTCGGAAGCCACTATCTGCAGAACGTCATATACCTGTCCGGAAACGGAGGATGCGAAAGCCAGCAGAGCCACCAGGCACGCTGTCAGGAAAATGGGGATTCTTGTTTTATTCATGGAATCAAAGATAGCAATTAATCCGCTATTTTTTGGCTATATTTGTTAAGCCAAGGATGTTAAAATCTCCGTTTATGAATAATAAAAAAGCCACATTGCTGTTGGCGGCCATAGCTATGGCTGCAACCGCTATCGCACAGGACCAGCAGGTCCGGTTCTTCTCGCACAGGGGAGGCAGGATGGAATTCGACGAAAACACCATCCCCGCCTTCGAGGCCAGCTACAAGGCCGGCTACCGTGGATATGAGACCGACATACGCATGACGAAGGACGGGAAGCTCGTGATCCTCCACGATTCGAACCTGACCCGTACCACCGACACCGAAGGTGTGGTGGAGCAGATGACGGAAGCCCAGATCCGGAAGGCCAGGACCAAGAAGGGGAACAGGGTCATGTTCCTCGACGAGCTTATGGACTGGCTCGACTCGAAGGGAGACGTGACCTACGTGGAATTTGAGCTCAAGACATCCCCCGTGGACCTCTATCCTGAGGAAAGGCTCCGTGAGTATTGCGACAAACTGTATGAAAGGGTCATGCGCAACAAGCCGGAGGGAGCCACCTACCTGTTCACTTCGGGCGATTACCGCGGTCTCCGCTACCTCCAGCAAAAGCATCCCGGAGTCCAGATGCTCCTTATCACAGGCAAGCCTTGCAACGACGAGACCATAGCTCTCTGCAAGGCCATGGGAATCGACAGGCTCGGAGCCACGATGGACGGGACCTCGCGCGCCGCAGTGAAAAAGGCACACGAGCAGGGCCTTATCGTCAGCCTGTGGCCGGGGCAGAGCACAGCAGATGCGATGCTGGGTGTCTATCTCGGAGCCGACTTCCTCTGCACCGACATCCCGGTGGAAGTGAAGGGATTCATGGCAGCAAAGGCCCCTTGGGTGAACGCCGTCTACTGATCACGGAAGGAATAATCCAGAATATAAAGAAAAGAGTCTTCCGGTCGCCCGGAAGACTCTTTTTCTTCAGAATGCAGGAGTCTACTTGTAGTACTCTGCGAATTCGACATCCTTGGTAGCCCTCTCGGCAAGAGCCTTGTCCTGCTTGGCGACCTGGTCGAGGTAAGTCTTGACCTCATCCATCTTGCCCTGGCGGGCGGCGATGACAGCCCTCAGGTAGTTGACCCTGGCGTCCTTGCACTTGGCAGCTGCGGAAGCCTTGTCGAGCTGGTTGGTCAGGATGTAGGCGAGAACGGTGTTGTTGCAGCATCCGGGAGCATCCTTGAGATCCTCGACGGCCTTGTTGTAGTCGCCGGTGAGAATGTCGATGACACCCTGGTTGGCCTTTGCGATGTTGGTGCCGGCCTTCTTGAAGTAGCTGGTAGCTGTCGCATAGTCACCGTTGCGCAGGGCGATGACACCGAGGGCGTTGTTGAGGTCCTCGTTCTTGTTCTCGACCTTGGCGAAAGCCTTGGAGGCGTTCTGGAGGTCACCTGCGTTGAGATAGGCGACACCGAGGTTGAACCTGGCCTTGTCGCTGTCGTACTTGTTGATAGCCTTGTTGTAGATCTTCACCTGCTTGTCAAGGTCATTCACGAGGGTAGCGGCGTGGAGGAGAGCAGGCTCGTCGAGGACATCGATATCGTCGTCGATCATCTTGACAAGCTCGTCGGCGGTGTAGTTCTTGAACTCGACATTGGCGATGAACCTGGCACGACGGAGTTCAGGAAGGACATCGTTCTTCAGCTCGGTGTAGACAGAAGACATGTTCTTGATTTCGCTTTCACGGACAGCAGGATCGCTGTACATGGAGAGAACGCGGAGGATGAGATCCTTGTCGCGGATATCGGAATTCTGGACAAGCTCCTGGAAGCCTTCCCAGTCCTGACCGATGCTCCTGACCTCGGGATCGGCGACATCCTTGCCCTTGACGACCTTGTCCCAAGCCTTGTCAGCAGTCTTGGAACGGTTGTCGGAAAGCTTGCGGTTGAGCTTCTCACCACCTTCAGGAGATGCGTAAGCAACGACCTCGGTTCCGACGAGGGTCTTCCTCTCATTGTTCTTGATCTCATCGAGAGCATTCTGGAAGTTCTTGATGGACTGTCCCTTGAGCTCGCTGTTACGGACATCTGCGGAATTGACCTTGTAGAGGATCTGGCCTTCGGCGGTCTGCTTCAGGATGGCCTCATATCCGTCGGGCTGGAGAGGAACGATTCCACCGGCCTTGACGAGCATATAGGTGGTGTTGACACCGTCAGCAACCTTCTTGGTGGGGAGCTTGATGGATTTGTTCTTGTATTTGGCAACACCGCGGAGCTCGAGATGTGACTTCTCCATACCATCGACGAAATCGAAGTGGAGCTTCTCGGAAACGGTACCACCGGCCTTGGGAACCACCTTGTAATTATCCTTTACCTTCTCACCCTGATACATGAGGGGAGCCATCTTGGACTCACCACCGTCGTATACGATGACAGGAGTAACCTCGAGGATAGCCTTCGGGTGGAAATAGTTGGCGGGATAGGTTACCGTGACAGTGGGATCGATGCTTCCACCGATGCACTCAAGGACTGCAGGATTGCAACTTACAATCACATTGTCAGCAAGTTCAGCCATCTTCTTGGCTGAGGAGCAAGCGACGGCGCCCAGGACGAGAACCGCGGCTGCAAGAATTCTAACTGCTTTCTTCATGATTCTGATTTATGTTTTTATTTGTTGAGAGTTTGCTCGTTTGGACAAGCCCATAATCAGGACAAATATAACTATAATTTTCGTAACTTTGCCAAACCATCTTGCAAATAGTATGGATTCACAAGAGCTTCAGAGACTGAAAAACAAATACGACATCATAGGGAATGATGCCGCCTTGAACAGGGCGCTTGAGACGGCTGTCGCAGTCGCCCCTACGGACCTTACCGTACTGATTACGGGTGAAAGCGGCGTAGGAAAGGAGAACATTCCCAAGATCATACACCAGAACAGCCTGAGGAAAAACGGAAAGTATTTCGCTGTCAACTGCGGAGCCATCCCGGAAGGAACCATAGACTCGGAGCTCTTCGGGCACGAGAAAGGCTCGTTCACCGGAGCTATCGAAACCCGCAAGGGTTATTTCGAGGAGGCGAACGGAGGTACCCTTTTCCTGGATGAGATCGGAGAGCTTCCGCTTTCGTCGCAGGCGAAGCTCCTGAGGGTACTCCAGAGCGGGGAATTCATCAAGGTAGGATCTTCCAAGGTCGAAAAGACAGATGTGAGGGTGATAGCCGCCACGAACGTCAACCTGATGTATTCGGTCAGCAAGGGCAAGTTCCGCGAGGACCTCTATTACAGGCTAAATGCCATCCAGATCCAGATGCCTGCCCTGCGGGACCGCAAGGAAGACATCTATCTTTTCTTCAGGAAGTTCTCTTCCGACTTTTCAGAAAGGTTCGGCATGGGCAGGGTGTCCCTGACGAATGACGCCATAGACATGCTGATAAACTACCGCTGGCCCGGCAACATCCGCCAGCTCAAGAACCTCGCCGAAACGGTGACGGCGCTCGAGTCCGAGAAGCTGACACCGACTTCAGGGAAATGCATTATCGATGCGGCGACCCTATCCAGGTACATGCCTCACGAGGAGGTCCTCCTCCCCGTCGCAGCCAACGAGGCCAGGACTGAGTCGATGCCCGATTCGGACAGGCAGATGATCATCAAGGCCATACTGGACCTGAAACAGGAAGTCGACGACCTCAGGGCACGAATCGATTCCTCACATTCCGCACCCAACGTCCTTAAGGCCGCCGATACCCGGGAAGAGCGCGAAGAAGCCGAATGGCAGGGGCAGGGCGCCCCGGTCAGCAGCGGGGATATCGGGAAGGTGGTCGATATCAATTACGAAGAACCCCCGGCACAGGACTTGTCATTGAAGAAATCAAGGGTGGACATAATCGTAAAGGCCCTGGAAAAGCACAACGGCAACCGCAAGCTGGCCGCCGAGGAGATGGGTATCTCTGAGAGGACCCTGTACCGTTGGATAGAGAAATATCACCTGGATTGAGAATGAAAAAGATCTTCATAGCAGCGTCACTTATCATCACCGCCTTCCTCCTGGGAGGCTGCTCGGTCGTGAAGTATTCCTTCTCCGGAACTTCCATCCAGCCGGATGTAAAGACAGTGACCATCAACTATTTCGAATACAAGGCCCTGAAGGTTAATCCTTCCCTCAGCAACGACCTCACGGAAGCGATGAAGGACAAATTCCGCAAGCTCACCAAACTCGAGCAGGTGGAGATGGACGGGGACCTTGAGCTTCAGGGTGCGGTGACCGGCTACGAAGTGAGGGCTTCCGCGGTCACGGCCAACGAAGTAGCCGCCCAGAACCGCCTGACGGTTTCGGTAAGCCTGAAATTCATGAACCGGAAGTATCCCGAGGAAGATTTCGAGAAGAGTTTCTCGGCTTATTCGGACTACGATTCCACCAACTCGCTCGATGCCGTAGAGGCAACCCTGTGCGAGGAGATAGTGGAGAAACTGGTCGAGGATATGTTCAACGCAAGTGTAGCGCAGTGGTAGGGATGGACGCGGTCGGCAAACTCAAGTCATTGACAGTTGACGAACTGGCCGGGGTCATCAACCTCTACCCCTGGTTCGGTGCCGCACGCAGGGAACTCTGCGAGCGCATGGCCCGCCTGGGAGGCAGCGAATGGGGCAAGGAGCAGTATGCGGACGCCGCAATGTATATCTCTTCCAGGAACATAGTATCCGACATCGTCCGTTCAACCCGCAAGGAAGATTATTCGGACAAGGATGTCGAGGCCCTGCTCAAGGAGTATATCGTCCCGGTGGATCACCGACCGGTCCCTGAGCCTGTCGAAGGGCCTGTCGAAGGGGCCGCCCCTGCTTACCACCGGACTGTCAAGGTGGTCGGCGGAGACTTTTTCTCTTCCGAACAATACGACCAGGTACAGGAGGCCGGAGACAATTATTTCTCCCGGTTCAAGGCCCACAGGTCCGAAGAGAAGGAAGACAGGACTTGGGAAGATCCGGAACTCGGATTCTGTACCGAGACGCTCGCCTGGATCTATGCCGACCAGGGCTATTATACTGAGGCCAAGAAGATTTATTCCCGGCTAATCTTGCGTTATCCGGAAAAAAGTGCTTACTTTGCATCCCTTATTGAAAAATTGGACAAGGAAAATTAAAAATCAACAATATGAACACTCTATTCACAATCCTCACGATTCTGATTGTCATTGCAGCAATCTTGCTTGTCGCAGTCGTCCTGCTCCAGAGCGGAAAGGGCGAGGGAATGGCCAGCAACTTTACTTCAGCCAATCAGACTCTCGGAGTCAGGCAGACTGCCGACATCCTTGAAAAGGTGTCCTGGGGCCTCGTGACCTTCATCCTCGTCGTTTCGATCATCACTTCCTTCACCGTCAGGAACCAGACTTCCGGCGTTGACGTGACTGACATCATCGAGAACGTAGAGACCCAGCCCGAGTTCCCTTCAGCTCCTATCCAGCAGGAAGCTCCTTCAACAGAGGCTCCTTCCACTCCCGCCAACTAGTGACAAATTGTCATAAATCTCTGTTGGAACATATTTTGACTCTTATATGTCCGGCTGCCAACCAGCCGGACATATTTTGTTTTAGGAGGTATATCATATGGACAACAGAAATAATGACAATCAATTACAGTTCCTCCCGAAGTTTGCCGTCAACTTGAACGAGCAGGCCTCGAAAGGAAAGCTCGACCCTGTCATCGGCAGGGACGACGAGATAAGGAGGGTCCTCCAGATCCTGAGCAGGAGGACAAAGAACAATCCGATCCTGGTCGGAGAACCGGGAGTCGGAAAGACCGCTATCTCTGAAGGCATAGCCCAGAAGATCATCGACGGCGACGTACCCGAGAACCTGAAGAGCAAGAAAGTATATTCCCTGGATATGGGAGCCCTCATAGCGGGAGCGAAGTACCAGGGTGAATTCGAGGAAAGGCTCAAGGGAGTGGTGAAGGAAGTCGTGGACAGCGCAGGTGAGATAATCCTTTTCATCGACGAGATCCACACCCTGGTCGGCGCGGGAAGGTCTTCAGGCGCCATGGACGCATCGAATATCCTCAAGCCGGCCCTGGCAAGGGGTGAACTGAGGACAATCGGATCCACCACGCTGGACGAATACCAGAAGTATTTCGAAACCGACAAGGCCCTTGAGCGCCGTTTCCAGATGGTAATGGTCGACGAGCCTTCCACGGCCGAGTCCATCGCCATCATGAGGGGCCTGAAGGAAAAATACGAGAACCACCATAGGGTAAAGATAGAGGATGACGCCCTGATCGCGGCAGTCAACCTGTCGCACAGGTACATTACCAACAGGTTCCTGCCGGACAAGGCCATCGACCTGGTGGACGAGGCGGCTTCGAAACTGCGTCTCGAGATGAACTCCGTACCGGAGCCGCTCGCGGAACTCAACAGCGACATACGCCAGCTGGAAATAGAGAAGGAGGCCGTCAAGAGGGAGGGAACTTCCCTGAAGTCGGAAAAGATCGACAAGGACCTTGCGGACAAGATGGCCGCACGTGACTCCCTGATGAAGAGATGGAACGACGAGAAGGACATCCTCTCCGGACTCCAGGAGGCCCGCCAGAAGATGGAGGACTACAAGATCGAGGCTGCCGCTGCCGAGAGGGCCGGTGATTACGGCAAGGTGGCGGAACTGCGTTACGGCAAGATGGCAGAGACCCAGAAGACCATCGACGAGCTCACCGCCAGGCAGGCTGAGATAAAGGACCCCATCGTGACCGAGGCGGTAACTCCCCAGGACATAGCTGAAGTGGTGGCCAAATGGACGGGGATCCCTGTCAACAAGATGCTGGAGAGCGAGAAGGAGAAACTGCTCCGGATCGAAGGAGAGATCCACAAGAGGGTCGTCGGTCAAGACCATGCCATCCAGGCAGTGGCAGATGCCGTACGCCGTTCACGTGCAGGCCTTTCCAACGAGAAGAGGCCCATCGGATCGTTCCTGTTCATGGGTACGACCGGAGTCGGAAAGACCGAGTTGGCGAAAGCCCTTGCGGAATTCCTGTTCAACGACGAGAACATGATCACCCGCATCGACATGAGCGAATACCAGGAGAGGCACACCGTCAGCCGACTGGTCGGAGCACCTCCGGGATACGTAGGATACGACGAGGGCGGACAACTGACCGAAGCGGTGAGGCGGAAGCCATATTCCGTGATCCTGCTGGACGAGATTGAAAAGGCCCATCCGGACGTGTTCAACGTCCTGCTCCAGGTCCTGGATGACGGACGTCTTACCGACAACAAGGGACGCACCGTGGATTTCAAGAACACGATCCTCATCATGACCTCGAATGTGGGTTCCGACATCATTGCCAACTATATGGAGAAGCTGCCCCAGGTGGGCATGCCCGGTGCCGATCCCACGGAAGAGATGAAGGCTATCGCTCGCAGGCGCGAACTGCTGGACGAGTGCAAGGATAAGGTGATGGACGTCCTAAAGATGACGGTCCGTCCAGAGTTCCTCAACAGGATCGACGAGATCATCATGTTCGATCCGCTGACCAGGAATGATATCAGGGACATCCTGCATATCCAGATGAAGCAGCTTCAGGACAAGCTCTCCGAAGAAGGCGTAACGATCGGCTTCACCAAGGAATTCGAGGACTGGATGGTCGAAGGCGGGTATGACCCTGCATACGGAGCCCGTCCCGTAAAGAGACTCATGCAGAGGGAACTCGTGAACCTGCTGGCCAAGGAAATCCTGGCCGGGAAGGTCCACAAGGACTCA
>JAEEGG010002152.1_pt1 | contig 51479 bp, 32 predicted proteins | sample 9134161 | NCBI WGS metagenome assembly JAEEGG01 (sample SAMN16246543, study PRJNA631951) | gut metagenome | biome: gut microbiome; feature: rumen; material: CR-attached | host: Bos | place: Iran: Karaj | collected 2018-10
CCGACAGCTGCAGCACGTCGTCATAGTGCTCGCCACGGAACTCCGTGCGGCCGCGGTAGACGAAGTCCTTGCCCTGGCCGAGGTCGAAATAGACGATGTTGATGCTGTAGACCTTCTTCACGTTCTCATAGTTCTTGCCGCTGTCGATGTATTCCGTCACCAACTTCGATGCGCCGAACAGGATGCGCTGGAAATAGGCATACTCCGACTCTCCCTGCACCTCTACCAGCAACATCTCGCCGTCTTCATCCTCTGCCAGCAGGTCCACCCTGTTCAGCTTGGCGTCGTCACGGTCCTTGTTACCCTCGCTTTCCAGCAGGCGGTGGATTTTCACCGGACGGTCCAGCAGCGTGGACACGAACCCCTCAAGCACACCGAAGTTGGCCTTGTCGCGCAGCAGGCGCTTCAAGGCCCAGTCGAAACAGATGAATGTCTTGTCTCTCATATAACTGTCTGTCGTTTTATCGACTGCAAAGGTACGAATAAGCGAGCAAAACACCAAATATATTTGAGTGTTTTCGAACCGAAAAAGCAGTAAGTGCCATCAAGCACGCTTGGATGGCCGAGTCGCGTTTGAGGTAGACGACAGTCAACGGGAGTACCTTCGAGCATAGCTCAGAGGTACGAATAAGCGAGCGAAACACCAAATTTCTTCGCTGTTTTTCTTCTTGCCCCTTCTTCAATTTGGATTTGAATAGGAATCGGAATTCTTGACAAATCGGGAAGGCCCGGAAATGACTACTTTCAATCCAGTTAACTCACTCGATTAATTGAGTTAACTCAAACAATCAATCGAGTTAACTCAAACGACTGATCGAGTTAACTCGCGTTTTTGGGGTGGTTATGCCAAATCCCCTTTTTCATAGCAAAAAGAAAGTAAAATAATTTGACTTTCGCAATTATGCCCGTTCAGACCGTTTCTTACTTGAGATATTTGAGTTCGTTATAGAGGCTAACAAACCTGTCGTAACATGGCATCAAGCTGTTTGGCAGACCCGATTATTCCAAAAAAGGATCTTAAGCGAATCCGCTCAGGCACTGAACCTCGTTCACTCCCGTTCTCTCCTCGGTTCACTAGGTATGTTAACGGCAGAGTGAACGTAAGCGAATAAGCGAGAGTGGCAAGGTGAACAGACTCTTCATTCCCCTGCAATGTATTCATTGCCGACAAATAGGCATGTCAGCCACCTTGACTATGACGGATCGGCTCAATTTTTGCCGATTCCAACGGGAAAGACCTGCACCTTGCACTTTCAGCGCTTGCAAGGCCTTACAGGCCGCTCATTACCGGACAATACTGGAAACTCGATGGTATGATACTTAAGCCGCGATGGTATGATACTAAAGGTGCGATGGTATGATACTAAAAGGGCGACAGTGTCATACTAAAGGCATGACGGTGTCCCCCATTCCTCTCCCATTCCTCTCCCATGAAATTAAGCCCAATAGGTCATTACACTGTTATGCGCTAACAAGATTTCTTTTTGTCATCTGTCCCGCTGCTTTTCGATTACAATGGAACCTCATTGCGCACTCAAGGCAGCAGGACATCTGTTCCCAAATAGAGGCTGTTTTCATCATAACGCTAATGACCGATTCGGGTTAAAGCAACAGTGTCGCTCAGTGTTTTTCCGTGCTAAAGAGGGCTGGTATGCTAAAAAAACAAAAAAGAAAGGCTGGAAGATACTATCTTCGACAAACTATTTGTAACTTTGTAGAATAAAACGGAGAGTTTGCCGATGCGTGCTCCGGTAATGACCTGATGGTCCGTAGGGCCAGTCGCTTAAAACTTGTAGATATTTGTAACTTAGAACTCATAGACATATTTATTATTAAAAGGAAAGATTATGGAAAATAACGCTCAACTCATTGCTCAGTGCGAGGCACTGGCAAAGGAATGGCTTTCTCCGGCCTTCGATGAGGAGACACGCAAGGAAGTACAGGCTATGCTCGATGCAGAGGACAAGTCGGCGCTGATAGATGCCTTCTACCAGAATCTGGAGTTTGGTACGGGTGGCCTGCGCGGCATCATGGGTGCTGGTACTAACCGCATGAACAAGTACATTGTGGGCATGGCCACGCAGGGCTTTGCCAACTACATCAACAAAGCTTTCCCAGGCAAGCAGAGTGCTGTGGTGGTGGGTCACGACTGCCGCAACAACGGACGTATGTTTGCTGAGACCGTGGCCGACATTTTCTCAGCTAACGGTATCAAAGTGTATTTGTTTGAGAGCCTGCGTCCTACGCCTGAGATCTCGTTTGCCATCCGTCAGCTCGGCTGCCAGGCTGGTGTGAACGTCACCGCCAGTCATAACCCCCGTGAGTACAATGGATACAAGGCTTACTGGGATGACGGTGCCCAGGTGCTGGCTCCCCACGACAAGGGTATCATAGACGAGGTGAACAAGGTGAAGATAGATGATGTGAAGTTTGAGGGCAACAAGGACCTTATCATCCCTATCGGCGGTGAGATGGACTGGGACTATATCCAGGCTGTGAAGGAGGCCATGGTAGATCAGGACGTTATCCTGCGCCAGAAGGACCTGAACATTGTCTACTCGCCCATGCACGGCACAGGCCGCGTCATTGTCCCGATGGCCCTGCGTTCTTGGGGATTCCAGAACATCCATGTGGTGCCCGAACAAATGGTCATCGATGGTAACTTCCCCACAGTGGTCAGCCCGAATCCAGAGAATGCCGAGGCTATGACCCTGGGTATGAAGCTGGGTACGAAACTGAATGCCGACCTGGTGATTGCTTCTGACCCCGATGCTGACCGTCTGGCCATTGTCTGCCGTAACCCGAAGGGTGAGTGGGAGATACTGAATGGTAACCAGACCTGCATGATGTTCTCTTGGTATATCATCGCTAACAAGAAGAAGCTTGGCCAGCTGAAGGGCAATGAGTTCCTGGTGAAGACTATCGTGACCACCGAGGTGATAGCCGAGATTGCCAAGAAGAACGGTGTGGAGTACATGGACTGCTATACAGGCTTCAAGTGGATAGCTAATGAGATCCGCGTTAATGAGGGCAAGAAGAAGTACATCGGCGGTGGTGAGGAGTCGTTCGGATTCCTGCCGTTCGACAAGGTGCGCGATAAGGACTCCCCTGCTTCTATCTGTCTGATCTGTGAGATTGCCGCCTGGGCTCGCGACAATGGTAAGACCCTGTACGACCTGCTCATGGATATCTACGCAGAATACGGGTTCTCGAAGGAGGTGACCATCAACGTAGTGCGTCCGGGTAAGACGGGTGCTGACGAGATAAAGCAGATGATGACAGACTTCCGCGAGAATCCGCCGAAGGAGCTGGGTGGTTCTAAGGTGTGCCTGTGGAAGGACTACAAGACACTGGAGGCCAAGGATGCTGAAGGCAATGTGACCAAGCTGAATATGCCAGACACCTCGAACGTGCTGCAGTGGTTCTGCGAGGATGGAACAAAGGTGAGCGTTCGTCCCAGCGGTACCGAACCGAAGATCAAGTTCTACACTGAGGTGAAGGATCCCAGCTTCAAGTGTGCCGGCTGCTACGAGCGCTGTACGAAGGCTGCCGAGGAGAAGATTGAGGCTATCAAGAAGAGCCTGAATCTGTAAAAGAAGCGTCAGGACTTTTGTGTTCAGATTTCAATATACATAGTTTGTAAGACTGATGGCCTGGTACGAAAAATATCTGACCGTATATGACAAGCCCTTTGAACATGTGTCGGAGGGTTTGATTGACGATACCCGCCGTCGGCTGGCTGCTCTTCAGAGCAGTGAGCCGCTGGCGAGCATCGTCATTATAGCCTACAACGAGGAGAAGCATCTGCAGGCCTGCCTGTGGTCGCTTAGCGAGATGAAGTGCCGTTATCCAGTAGAGATAATCGGCGTGGACAATGACTCCATGGACCGCACCCAGGAGATTTATGAGAAGTCGGGTATACCTTATTATATAGAATACAGGCACTCCTGCGGCCATGCCCGTAACTGCGGAATGGAGCATGCACGTGGAAAGTACTACTTGGATGTGGATGCCGATACAATCTATCCGCCTCACTATTTCGAGAAAATGATAGCAGAGTTGGAAAAGCCCGGTGTATCCTGTGTCTCGGCATTGTGGGGCTATTTCCCCGACAAGGACCATTCACGGCTGGGGCTGATACTGTTTGAACTGTTCCGTGACCTGTTCCTTTGGGTTCAGCACTTCAATCGTCCCGAACTCAGTGTCAGGGGGCTGGTTTTTGCCTATAATCTGGAATATGGGCGTCAGGTGGGCTATCGTGTAGACATCAAGCGCGGCGAGGACGGCTCGATGGCTTTCGGACTGAAGAAGTTTGGCAAGATAAAGTTCCTGTGGAGTAGGAAGGTACGTGCCATCACCGGCTACGGTACCCTGAATGAGCACTCGCTGATGCATAGTCTGCGAAACCGTATCAGGATACAGGGAAAGAACATCATGCGTATCTTCAGCAAGACCGACCATTATGAGGATACCGAGGAAAACCTGGTCAAGTTTCAATGATCTGGTTGGTATAGACATACCATAGGTAACCCTTTACCTGTTTATGGCCCATCTGTCGCAGCAGGTTCATGTATTCACGGACCTGTTGCTGATGCTCCTCCATAGGCTTTCCAAACTTGAAATCTACGACTATCCATTCATGCCCGTCCGTCATTACACGGTCGGGCCTTTTTTCTATTGTCTTGCCTTCGTTCCTGGTCAGAATGGTACACTCGTTGAATAGTGTCCAGCGAGGTGAGAACCAGTCGGCCACCTTCGGGTGGTCCAGCCGGCGGCGTATCATGCTGACCAACGAGGAGCGGATCTTGGGTGCAGATTCCCCCTGGCTTCCAGGAGACAGCAGCCCTTCTTCTTCCAGCCGGTTCAGTGCGTCGTCAATGTCGGCAGTGGTGCTGATTGTGGAAAAGACATTGTGAAGGAGGCTTCCTATGAGTATGTAGGAGGTTTCCTGCTGACTGTCACCGCTGTCTGTAAGTTCCACAAACTGACGGCTTTGGTTGCTTTGTCTGAAGGTGGCCTGGCGGGCGTAGGATTCCAAACTGACGTGAAGTGGCTCTCTGGGCTGGAGAAAGACGTTCGGTTCCTCATCAGTCTTTTGCTCAGTGTCTCTTACGACTTTTGTTTCCTTACCCAATTCAAACACTAACGGTTCTGCAACATCTCCAAGGCCTGTGAGAGTAGAGTGGGGCAGTATGTTTTGCCCGTCGCCTGCTATTTGTGGTAATACACTCTCGATGATTGCTGAACGGCAATTCTTGGTGTTGCGTCGTCCTATGACATAGAGCTGGCTGCGTGCACGGGTGAAGGCTACGTAAAGCAGATTCAAGTTGTCAACTATGTTCTGTAGGTGCTCGTGCCGATAGTCATCCTCGTAGATGGTGCCAAGCATAGCCTTCTGGCTGAAGTCAACAGGAACGATGGGCAACTGGCTGAATGGCTTTTCCTGCGGTGTGCACCAGATGACATTGCCTGACGATTTCTCCAGTTGCCAGTCGCAGAATGGGATGATGACGTTATCAAACTCCAGACCTTTAGACTTATGAATACTGATGAGTCGCACTCCGTCGATGTCGGCACTTTGGATGGTCTTCGACGCAAGATTCTCTTCCCAGTAGTTCACAAAGTCGTCGATGTTGGCAGGCCGTTCGCTGATGTAGTCGGTCAGGTTGTCGAAGAAGGCACAGATATAGGCTGCCTGGTGGTCGAAACCATTCAAGTGGAATAATGCAAAGAGGTATTCGATTAGTTCGTAGAGCGGTAGCAGACAGAGTCGCTCACGGTCAGTGTCGAATGATGCGGGAATGCCGTTGGGTAGGGTCTTCATGATGAAAGCCCGTGCCAGTTTGTCTTCAGGATGAGTGAGCAGATGAAGTGCTTGTATAATGATGCATACGGCAGGCGAGGCATCCAACCGGAAAGCCTCGTCGCTGACAATGGGTATCTCGGGAAGGTTCTCCATGAAGTAGTTGGCGATGAGGGGGATGAGCCGGTTTGTCCGGACGAGGATGGCGATGCGGTTTAATGGCACATGTTGCTGGTGTAAGTTGCCGATGATGTCAGTCAAACGTGCCAGACTCTTTTCCTGATAGTTGTCTGTGGGCAACAAGCAGATATTCACGTAGCCTTCTTCGTCCTTGACAATTTGCTGGCTAACGTCAGCGTAGGCACGTTCCAGCTGAGAGGCTTCAGGGTCGTCATGTAGCAGGAGGCGCTCTTGCCGTTCTGCTTCGGCAAAGAAGGCATTGTTGAATTCAATGACGGTGCGGGAGGAACGGCGGTTGAAACGCAGCTTTTCGGTGTCGATACAGATCATGTTGTCAGGAAACTCCTGTTGAATGTCGTTCAATAACCGCCAGTCTCCTGAACGCCAGCGGTAGATACTTTGCTTCACATCGCCAACGATTAGGTTCTCTGAGTGGCGGTAGCTCATGGTCTCCTGGAGCAATACACGGAAGTTCTGCCACTGAACCGTGGAGGTGTCCTGAAACTCGTCAATCATGATATGTTCCAGCTGGCTGCCCGTCTTTTCAAAAATGAAAGGGGAGTCGCTGTCCTGGATAAGCGAGTGGAGCAGCTGCTGGGTGTCGCTTAGCATGAACCGGTTGTTCTCTTCGTTCAGTTGGTGAACACGTTGCTCTATGTTGCTCAGAAGACGTAGCTGATTGAGATGGCGGAGGGTCAGGTCGGCAGACTTGTATTGTCTCCAAAGCCGGGGACGCTCTTCCACAGCCATGCGAAGGAGCTGACCCAGACGGCCTTCGGCCAACATGTGGATCAGTTCGCGGCGTGGATGAGTCTTGGTGTACCATTTTTCAGGATTGCCCAGGTGATTGGAAACGGTCTGGTTGAGGATGCTCTCGTCGAACGTGCCGCTACGCAATTTGTTGAAGAAACTGGATATGCCACGTTCTTTACCTGACAGGTCTGAGGATTTGAGTCCTTCTTCGCTGAGAATGTCGAAAAACTCCTGCCCCAGCTGCTGTATACGTTCCATGGTCTCCGTACGCATCTGGCGCAGAACCTTCTGATAGTGGTCGAAGAAGTTTTTTTCACTTAATGTCTGGTTCAGTTCCTTGCTTTCCTTTTTGTAGAAGTCGCGGAAGATTGTCTTTCCGAACTGCTTGATCTGGCCAATCACATTCCATGACTTGTCATCGTTGATGTTGTCCATGATATAGCGCAGCAGCCACTGAAGGACAGCATCTGTGGTCTTGAGGTCGTCAATCATGAGGTCTACGGCCTGTTCTTCTACCTGTGCATCGTTCAGCCCTACACGCAGGTTCGTGGTAAGGTCAAGTTCACGCGCCAGGTTCCGAAGCACGGATTGGAAGAATGTGTCGATGGTCATCACCCGGAAATAGTTGTAGTTGTGCAGAAGATTGCTGAGCGCTATTCCTGCCCGTTCGCTGACTAAGTCCGGTGAGATGTTGTCAAGTGCCTTGCAGACAGCTTCCATGTAGGGTTTGGATGCGGTAAAGTCTTCCGGTGACTCTTTCATTTTCCATATGCCGTAGAGCTGGCTTAGGATACGCATTTTCATCTCTTCCGTTGCCTTGTTTGTGAAAGTCACGGCAAGGATATTGCGGTAGGACTGTGGGTTGCGGACCACGAGTTTTATATACTGGACGGCCAGCGTGAATGTCTTGCCGCTGCCTGCACTGGCTTTATAAACGGTGAGGGGCTTTACCATCTTCTGAAGAGTTCAAAGGTGAATTTACATTCGAAGTCATCAAACTGTCCGTTAAGGAAACTGGAGAAGAGTCCTATGGAGAAGAAACGGTTCGTAAGACCGTAACCCAGCTCGAAGTAGGGACGTGTATGCTCGATGCTTAAGGCGCTGAGATAGATGCGTTCTTTCTCAATATAGTGTCCGAAGAAAGGTAACCATGATGCACATAGCAGTGGTGTCTCATATGACAGGTTTGTACGTACATAATATTCAGACTCGTTATACCAACGGCTGCTTAACAACTGAAAATTGCCTGTCCAGTCATCATCCCATCCCTCAGGCAGGTTGTTGTCACGGAAGTTGGTGTAGTCAACGAAGTGGTTACTGTCCTTGTGAGTGTAAAAACCACTGCCCATACGTATGTTCAGCTTTCGCAGTGGGTGGAACTGGTGTTTGATGGAAGTGTCGAATTCCCACCGCTCATAGCCAATGGATGAGTGGTTGACGCCCTTGATGCCCCGTTCGTAATCTATCGTGAATACTGGTCCTTTTTGCCAGGGACGGAGCTTGAAACTGAGCACGGGGGCAAAACTGCGGTATTCGGTGGGCTTGTCGTAGATACGCATGGCTTCCGGTTCGTAGGCTCGTCGCTGATGAAAGGAAAAACCTGTTTCAATATCTATCCAGTCGAAAAGCATGATATTGTTAGTCAAACGCAAATGGTTGTCGTCAAACAGTTCCATCTCGCGACTCAGTTTGAGCGTGTCTTGATGCTCGTGGCGAATCTCGTCGGCTACGCTGGAGTGTCTTGTACGATTGCCGTTCCCATAAACCACCTCTATATAACCGTCGCGTTTGGGATTGTAGTTGAATCGAAGGGGAACAGTGAAATAGAATTTCTTGTATTTGAAGTTATAGCCGAACCAGGGATTGAACTGAAAGAACCTGTGGGCATTGAAGTAATATTCGGCACCGAGGCGTATTTTGTAAGAAAGGCCCTTGCTGTGGCTGTAGCTCAGGTATTGAGGATTCAGGATGGGAGAGAGTTTGAAGTAGGTATGTTCTGATTTGTAGCGCAGCGACTGTACCAGATTGTCGGCTATGCGGTGGCGAATGATGTCGTTGAAGAAGTCAAGACGTTTCTTCTGACGTATGGAGTCGCGTTCCTCCCGAATGGAGTCGGCAGGCGTTGGCTTCTGTTTGTGGGCTTCGTCATATAGCTGGTAGATGCTTTCTTCTTGAGGGGAAAGAGGAATAGGACGTAATGAGTCGATGAGCACCCGAGAGTCTACATTCTTAATGGAGTCGGGTAGGGTGGTCGGACAATCATATACAGCTTCGAAAGTGGCGAAGATACGGTTGCCCAGGAAAGAGAATTCTCCTTCGGTCTTACATTGCTTGGGGAGTAGCGAGCGGGAGTCCTCATCGCCCTGAGTGGTTTCGGTATGAAATTTGATCATGTCGAACTCGCCGTCAATGGACGAAGAAATAATTCTTCCTGTTCTGAAGTCTACAACCGCTTCTCCAGAAACAAGTTGTGTGTTTTCATTTAAGAGGGGCTTGAATTTGATGTGAGCCACACCAGTAATGAGAGGCTGGATGTCGTAACGATAGTACTGGAAGTTCTTGCGATGGAATGGAGAGAGCAGATGGTCCATGTAAATAGTCTCGCCATATAGGTTAGGGGTCAGGAATTCCACGAGTGTAGGCATGGCACGCCGATTGTGGCGGATGGTGCTTGATACCACCTGACGGTTGATGTCGTAGACATGAATGTCTTTGAATTTTACCCGATTGTAGGATTCGTGGATGAAGACCCTGTCACCGTCTGCTATGGAGTACATGGTGGGCACCAGCCAAAGCGTGGCATTACGTTTCCAGCAACTGAACGTCCGTTTCACATAGACATTCGATGTGTAGCCGTTGACATCATTCTCGGAAATTGTATTGGGATAGTTGAATATATGTTTCAGTATGGGAGAAGTTACTTTCTTCCGTGCCAAAACATAACTGGGCATACTGCTTGTGAGTATGCCCAGCATGATAACCTTTATCAACGTGTTGCATTTCACGCCCCCAAAAGTACGATTTTTTTTTGGAGCCGCCAAATTTTTCCTACTGAATGTGTCTTTTAGCCCAGATATTTCATTAATATCTTAGCGTTCCCCGATTCTCGCAGTTTCAAAATGCTCTTTTCGCGAATCTGGCGTACACGCTCTCTTGTCAGTCCTAGACGGTCGCCGATCTCCTCAAGCCCCCTTTCGTGGCAGCCAATGCCGAAGCACTCGCGGATGATGGTAATCTCGCGTTCCTTAAGAACCTTCGAGAGTACAGCATTCAGTTCCTGTGCCATGGATTCGTGGTCAACCTGCCGGTCTGTACGTGAGTCGTCACCTGAAGACATCACGTCAAGCATGGTATTGTCCTCACCCTCCTGGAAAGGCGCATCGATAGACATGTGGTGACCGTCAGCCATCATTGATTGGTTGATTTTCTCCTCGTCAATGCGTGTCATTTCAGCCAGTTCCTGAACGGAAGGACGACGCAAGTTTTCCTGCTCGAACTTGTTGATTTCATTGTTGATTTTGTTCAATGAACCAACTTGGTTCAGCGGCAGGCGCACAATACGGCTTTGCTCTGCAATGGCCTGAAGGATGCTTTGGCGAATCCACCATACCGCATAGCTGATAAACTTGAATCCGCGAGTCTCGTCAAATTTCTGTGCTGCTTTGATGAGGCCGATGTTACCCTCGTCAATGAGGTCTGTGAGAGTCAATCCTTGGTGCTGGTACTGCTTGGCAACCGAAACAACAAATCTAAGATTGGATTCCACAAGTTTGTTTTTTGCACGTTCCCCTTCCGGTCCGCCTTTACGTATTTGCTGTGCCAGCTCGATTTCCTCATCGATGCTTATCAGTGGTGCGCGGCCGATCTCTACTAAATACTTGTCGAGAGCCTCACTGGAACGATTTGTGATGCTCTTTTGGATTTTTAACTGCCTCATTCTTTATTCCCTTTAGCCTTTTTCTATTAACTACTTGAAAATCAAGAGTGTATGTGTATATACTGCTTTAAAGCGGCGCAAAGTTACGAAAAATAACGATAGGTTGTATCGTTTTTCTTTATTTTTTAAGAATATTTATACTTAAAGTTTATCTTTTAAGTATTGTCCTGTAATGCTTTCCTTGCACGCAGCAACTTCTTCAGGGGTACCAGCGCAAACCAATGAACCTCCCCGATCACCGCCGTCAGGGCCTAAGTCAATGATATGATCGGCACATTTGATGATTTCCAGGTTGTGCTCAATAATAATAATGGTGTGCCCTCGTTCTATGAGTGCATTGAACGATTTAAGCAGTCTATGGATATCGTGGAAATGCAGTCCTGTGGTCGGTTCGTCAAAGATGAACATAGTGGGATCCTGACGTTCCAGACCTATGAAATAGGCTAATTTCACGCGTTGGTTTTCACCGCCTGACAGACTCGATGAATTCTGGCCTAGTTTGATGTAGCCGAGACCCACGTCTTCAAGCGGTTTCAGACGATTGACAATAGTCTTTGTCAGCTTTTCCTGCTGGCCTTTGCCAGAAGAACCAAAGAACTCTATGGCTTCGGAGATGGTCATATTCAGTACGTCGTCAATGTTCTTGCCATTAAAACGTACATCGAGAATGTCGTGCTTGAAGCGGTGTCCATGGCAGGATTCGCATTCCAGAACCAAATCGGCCATGAACTGCATTTCAACTGTGATGGTGCCTGCTCCTTTGCACTCATCACATCGTCCTCCATCAGCATTGAACGAGAAGAACTGTGCTGAGAACCCCATCTGTTGGCTTAATGGCTGTTCTGCAAAGAGGTCACGAATGGCATCGTAGGCCTTTACATAAGTAGCTGGATTTGAACGGGTGGACTTACCGATGGGGTTCTGGTCTACAAACTCAATACGTTTGATGGCATCGAGATCGCCAGCCAGGCCAAGATGTTCTCCTGGCAGGTCGCAGACATCCCCTAAGTGCCGTTTCAGGGCAGGGTAGAGGATGCCCTTGATAAGGCTGGATTTTCCGCTTCCACTGACGCCTGTCAAAACAGTCATCACATTCAGCGGGATGCGTACGTCAATACCGCAGAGGTTGTTCATTCTGGCTCCGCGAATCTCGATGAAGCGGTTCCAGGGACGTCGACTCTTTGGGACAGGGATCTCCTCCTGATGCATCAGGTAGCTGACTGTGTGGCTGAGTGGGTAGCTCTTAGCGTAGTCATGATGATCAGTGGGGCGGGGAGGGGGGCCTTCATAGACGATTTCACCACCGAGTCGGCCAGCGTCAGGTCCTACGTCGATAAGGTGGTCAGCGGCTCGCATGATGTCCTCGTCGTGTTCCACCACGACCACCGTGTTGCCTAAGGCCTGCAGGTCTTTGAGCACATGTATCAGTCGGTCGGTGTCTCTCGAATGCAGTCCGATGCTCGGCTCGTCGAGGATGTATAGCGAGCCGACAAGTGAACTGCCTAAGGAGGTGCAGAGGTTGATGCGCTGGCTTTCACCGCCGCTCAGAGAGTTGGATAGACGGTTTAAGGTGAGATACCCAAGTCCTACATTCAGAAGGAATTGCAGTCGGCTTTTAATCTCTGTCAGCAGTCTGCTCCCTATTTCCGTGTCGTGTTGGGAAAGCTGTAGTGTGTCGAACCATTCCTTCAGTCTCACTACAGGCATCTGCACCAGGTCACTGATGCTGCGTCCTTCGATTTTCACATATCCCGCTTCGGGTTTCAGACGTGTGCCATGACATTTGGGACAGGTGGTTTTTCCCCGGTAGCGTGCCAGCATGACTCTGTACTGTATCTTATATTGGTTCTCCCTCACCATTTGGAAGAACTGGTCAATACAGGGTTTTTCTTTCTTCCCCCTGTCGCTTGGGAGTCCGTGCCAGAGCCAGTCTTTTTCTTTCTGACTCAGGTTCATATAAGGCTCAAAAATAGGGAAGTCATCGTTGGCAGCATGTTGGATGAACCATTGTTGCCACTCTTTCATCTTGTCTCCGTGCCAGCATACTACGCATCCGTCATAAACCGAGAGTGTCGTGTTGGGAATAACCAATCGTTCATCAATGCCGATGACACTACCGAAGCCTTGACATTCAGGACATGCACCTACTGGTGAGTTGAAAGAGAAGAGCTGGTCGGTGGGCTCTTCAAACGTCATCCCGTCGGCTTCGAACCTTATGGAGAAGTCGTAGACGATGTTAGACGGAAGGAACATCATGCGGCATTCGCCTTGTCCTTCATAGAATGCCGTTTCTGCAGAATCTACCAGACGGGCAATGGTGTCTTTGCTGTCGTCCACGGAAAGGCGGTCTATGACCAGGTAGAGATCTGATGTTTGCGGTTTGTCTGTTTCACCACTATCCAGATAGTCGTCTATTCTTATGAAGTCCCCGTTGGCAAACATCCGTGCGTATCCTTCTAAAACAAATGCTTTGAGTTGTTGTTCCAACGTACGTCCTTCAGTAACCCTGATGGGTGACATAATGGCAAACTTCGTACCTTTCTGATACTGTAGCATCTGCTGGACAATGTCTTCCGTGGAGTGCTTCTTGACTTCCTGTCCTGAGATGGGCGAAAAGGTACGTCCGATGCGTGCAAAGAGCAAGCGTAAGTACTCGTAAATCTCCGTCGATGTGCCTACGGTGCTCCTGGGATTACGTGCAATGACTTTCTGCTCGATGGCTATGGCTGGTGGAATGCCGCGAATGAAGTCGCATTCGGGTTTGTTCATTCGCCCAAGGAACTGCCTTGCATAGCTTGAAAGGCTCTCTACGTACCTTCGCTGGCCTTCGGCGTAAAGTGTGTCGAAAGCCAAAGAAGATTTGCCGGAGCCACTGACTCCGGCAATCACTGTTAACTTGTCTCTGGGTATACGCACGTCAACATTTTTCAGGTTGTTGACGCGCGCCCCTTTTATTTCAATATATTCGTCCAATAATAGTCAATTCTATGTGTTCAATTACAAAATGGTCTTAACAGCCTCAAGCATACCTACCTGCTGGATGGTATCGAGGAACTGCTTCACCATAATGTTCAGGCCGGGAATCTTGTTCAAGTCTTCCTGCCAGATGAACTCTGCGCCGAGTACGCCATCGGTCACCTTCTGTGTGTCTCCGGTAGCCCACAGTTCCTTCAGCAGATCCATAATCTTCTGGTCGTCGTTGGGAACAATCTCTGCACCGTCTTCCCGTTTGCCACCTTTATAATAAGTAATGATGGCAGCCAGTCCGAAGACGAGTCCCTTAGGCAGTTCACCCTTACGCTCAAGGAAAGTCTTGAGGCCGGGGAGGTCGCGGGCCTGGAATTTCGGGAACGAGTTCAGCATAATGCTAGTCACCTGATGGTCAACGAAAGGATTATCGAAGCGTTCCAGCACATCTCCGGCAAATTTCTCCAACTCGTCCATAGGCAAGTCGAGTGTCTGCATCAGTTCATCAAACTGTACTTTGTGTATATATTTGCTGATAACCTCATGGTTGCAGGCATCGCGTACGATGTTTACGCCAGAAAGGTAAGCTACAGGCGAGAGCACGGTGTGCGGACCGTTAAGCAAAGTAACCTTGCGCTTGTGGTAAGGCTCCTCGGAGGGCACAAACAGCACATGCAGTCCGGCTTTGTCGGCAGGGAATTCCTTGGCGACTTCCTTCGGTGCCTCGATAACCCACAGGTGGAAGTTCTCAGCCTGTACGACAAGGTTGTCACGATAAGAGATTTTCTCTTGAATCTCTGCAATCTCCTTGCGTGGGAATCCGGGCACAATACGGTCAACCAAGGTGGCATATACACCGCAAGCCTCGTCAAACCACTTCTTGAAGTCACTGGGCAGCTGCCACAGTTCAATATACTTGTTGATGCAGTCTTTCAGTACATGTCCATTAAGGAAAATCAGCTCGCATGGGAAGATGATAAGTCCCTTGGTGGGATCGCCGTTAAAAGTCTGCCAACGGCGATAGAGCAGCTGCACCAGCTTGCCGGGGTATGATGAGGCAGGCTTGTCCTCCAGTTTGCAAGTGGGGTCAAAAGCAATACCAGCCTCTGTTGTGTTAGAAATGACAAACCTGATTTCTGGTTGGTCGGCCAAAGCCATGAAGGCATCGTTCTGTGAATAGGGGTTCAGGGCACGGCTAATCACATCGATACGCTCCAAGGTGTTCACGGCTTTGCCGTTCTCGCGTCCTTGTAGGTTAACGTGATAGAGACAGTCCTGGCCATTCAACCATTCTGCCATGCCGCGTTCTATAGGCTGTACGACGACAACGGAGCCGTTGAAGTCGGTCTTCTGATCCATGTTCCAAATAATCCAATCGACGAACGCACGAAGGAAATTACCTTCACCAAACTGAATCACTTTTTCGGGCATCACGCTCTTAGGCGCGAAGTGTTTGTTTAATGGTTTCATTTTTACTTGTATTTGTTTTAGAATTGTTTTTTGTTTGCGAATGCAAAGTTACGGCAATTTTTCCAAACAGCCAAATTTTCGTGCATTGTCTTCTGTGAAAAAAGCGTAAAGGTTTGCGCATTTCGGTTTTTTTGTTGTAACTTTGCGCCTTTGAGTACAAATATGCCTTAAGAACCATCAGAATCGATAATTATAAATAATGTATATGAAACGGACACTATTTTTTTCGCTACTAAGTTTTATGCTGTTTGCCGGTGCTTGGCATCAGGCTTCGGCTTGTACTAATTTCATTGTTGGCAAGAAGGCATCAGCCGACGGTTCGGTCATCTGTTCTTACAACGCTGACTCTTACGGTGCCTTCATGCATCTTTATCATTATCCTCGAGCCAGGCATCAGCCAGGTGAGATGCGTAAAGTCTTTGAGTGGGATACGAACAAATATCTGGGTGAGATACCTGAGGCAGCAGAAACCTGGAATGTCATAGGCAACACCAACGAGTGGCAGCTCACAATTGGCGAGACCACTTTTGGCGGACGTGAGGAGATGGTGGACACTACAGGCATCATTGACTACGGATCGCTTATCTATATTGCCCTTCAACGTTCCAAAACGGCCCGCGAAGCCATTGAGGTGATGACCACGCTGGTAGAGCAATATGGCTATTGCTCCGAGGGTGAGACTTTTACCATCTGCGACCCCAACGAGGCATGGATCATGGAGATGATGGGCTGTGCCAGCGACCGTACTATTTCCAAGGAGCGTACTGTTTGGGTGGCCATGAGAGTGCCCGATGACATGATTTGCGGACACGCCAACCAGAGCCGTATTACGACCTTCATGCCAGCCAAGAAACAGAAGAAAGGACAGGAGACCGTGTTGTGGTCGAAGAATGTTGTTTCCTATGCAAAGAAGATGGGTTGGTACGACGGTAACGACCATGATTTTAGCTATAATGCTGCCTATGCCGCTCCTGACTTCTCTGGGCGACGAATATGTGATGCCCGGGTATGGCAGTTCTTCCGCCGTTATGCGGATGGCATGGACCGGTATATCCCCTGGGCAGCAGGTATAGAGAAGGATGCTGAGCCGATGCCCCTTTGGGTAAAGCCCAACCGTCTTCTGACTGTTCAGGACGTGCAGGCTGCCATGCGAGACCACTACGAGGGTACACCGTTTGATGTGTCCGACCAATCGGATATTCCTGAGGATTTGGGAGGTGGTATTTGGCAGATGCCTTATCGTCCCACGCCACTTTATTTTGAGGTGGATGGGAAGAAATACTTCAACGAGCGTCCAACGTCCACCCAGCAGACGGCTTGGACTTTTGTCTCTCAGATGCGTTCTTGGCTTCCTCGCGAGGTAGGCGGCTGTTTCTGGTTTGGCAATGACGATGGCAACATGGTTGCTTATACCCCTGTCTACTGCTGTTCCACGCGCCAGCCCCAATGCTACAGTGGGAAGGGTGCTGACGATATCACCTTCTCTATGGACAATGCCTTCTGGGTAGAGAACTGGGTGAGCAATATGGTCTATCCGCGCTATTCTGCCTTGTTCCCCGACCTTCAGCAGGTACGCGACTCGTTGGAACAGTCCTACTTTGCCCAGCAGAAATTCATTGAGGAGCAGGCCCAACAGATAGCCGATGCCAATGAGCGTGCAGAATTCCTGACGTCCTACAGTTGCCGTAAGGCCGATGAGATGATTAGCCGTTGGCGTCAGCTGGCTACCTATCTCATTGTTCGCCACAATGATATGGCAGTACGTCCTGTAGATAGCAAAGGACAGTTCCAGCGTTCCCCATATGGGCTGGGTGCAAGGGTTCAGCGTCCCGGCTATCCTGAGGGTTTCCGTCGTCAGTTAGTGCGTCAGACAGGCGAGAAGTATTTGAAGCCTGGAGAATGAGTCAAGGCTTGAGCTGATGTATAACAATCACCTGGTAAATAAATAGTTATGAGTCGCCTGACAACGCTCGCCTTTACGGCATTCTGTCTGCTGACTTCTATTGATGCACTGGCAGACGATTATAATATACTTGCCTTTGGTGCAAGAAGTGATACCACCGTGCTGAGCACCGAATCCATCCAGCAGGCCATTGATGCCTGTTCGGCTCATGGCGGTGGGCGTGTGGTGGTGCCTGCCGGTCGATATAAAACGGGAACCATTGTACTGCGCAGCCATGTGAATCTTCATTTGGAAACGGGAGCCGTACTTTATGGAAGCACAAGTCTGAGCGATTACCTTCCTATGACGTCTTCCTACAAGTCGCTGCGTACTGGCGGTCCTACGGTCCAACTGGTCTATGCTGATTCTGTGTGTGATGTGTCGCTTACGGGTAATGGAACGATTGACGGACGTGGTGCTGCCTTTCCTAAACTGTCGTGGAACGACGAGGGTATTACCCGTCCGCATCTGCTGCGTTTCATTCAGAGCCGCGACATCCGCATCAGCGATGTTACTCTTCGTAACTCGGGGTGCTGGATGCAGCACTATCTGGCATGTGACCGTTTGCAGATCCGCGGTATCAAGGTGTACAACCGCAATAACTACAACAACGATGCTCTTGATCTTGACGGCTGTCATGATGTGACGGTGAGTGACCTTGTGGCCGACAGCGATGATGACGGAATCACCCTCAAGAGTACCTCGCCCCGGCTCTGTGAGAACATCACCATTCAGAACTGTATTGTCAGCAGCCATTGCAATGCCATCAAACTGGGCACAGAGACTAATGGGGGCTTTCGTAACATTGTCATCCAGGGGTGTGTCGTGAAACCTTCAGAAGACCAGCGTACCCAGTATTTTGGACATGAGAGCAAGCGAGGTACGTCGGCTATTTCGTTGGAGATTACCGATGGAGGCGTGATGGAAAACGTGTTGGTACAAGGCATTACCATTGAAGGTACCGAATCTCCCATCTTCATCCGTCTGGGCAATCGTGCACGTCCTTATAGTGCAGATGTGCCGGTGACTCGTGTGGGCATGATACATGGTGTGCGGCTGTCGGACATCAGTGTCTTCGGTGCAGGGGCTACGGGCAGTTCCATCACAGGCCTGCCAGGTCACCCCGTTGAGGACATCCGTCTGTCGGACATCATCATTCGCCATGCAGGAGGCCAGCCCGCAGTGACTGTTCCTGCAGACGAGAAGGAGAGTGATTACCCTGAAGCTACCATGTGGGGCGTGTTGCCCGCCCAAGGGTTCTTCTTGCGGCATGTAAGGAATGTAGAGTTCCACAACGTTGAGTTCGTTGCTGAACAGCCAGATAAACGACCCGATTATGTCATGATAGACTGTGAAGAGGTGAAGAAATGAGTAAGGTAAAGAAACTTTTTATATGCAAAGCGGCCACGTTGGGACGTTTGAAGCTGATAGTGATTCTGATGGTGTTACAGACTATTGTCTGTCTGCCTTTGCCAGCACAAAGCCATCCCGAGTGGGCTCAACAGCTTGACTCAATCAGGCGTGAGATAGAGAAACAACCCGAATCAGTCGACCTCCGACTGAAGAAGGCAGCTTTGAATATTGAACTGGGACAATGGGACTATGCCGTTGAAGAATACGACCGTGTGCTGCGTGGAGACCCTCACAATCTGGCAGCGTTGTTCTATCGGGCTTATTGCCACACCTCGCAGCGCCGTTACCCATTGGCACGTCAGGATTATGAAACCTTGCTGCGCCATCAGCCGCGTCATCTGGAGGCTCGTCTGTGTCTGGCTACGGTGTGTGAGAGGATGGGACGTGATGCCGAGGCATTAGATCATTATAACCTCTTGGTCCAGCAATATCCCGACTCAGCCATCTGCTATGCTGCGCGTGCTGCCTATGAGACCTCCCATCGCCAGTACGATACGGCACTGTATGATTGGGAGAAGGCCGTTGAACTTCAGCCGCGTAATGCTGATTATGTGGTGTCGAAAGTAGATGTGCTACTGATGACTGGGCGTCGGGAGGAGGCTCGTCAGACACTCGACGAAGGCGTACGTAGTGGGATAAGAAGAGGGCTTCTGATGGAGTGGTATAAAAGAACGGAAGGACGGTGAACTATCCTCCAGAGGTCCTGCCGCTTTTCGATTACAATGGAACCCCATTGCGCACTCAAAGCAGCAGGACATCTGTTCCAAAATAAAGGCTGTTTTCATCATGACGCTAATGACCGATTCGGGTTTATCCTGAGGAGGTTCCTACCTTATAAAATGAAAGAGGTGACACTCTTACGGGTGTCACCTCTCTCTTTGCAAAAAGTTTTGTGTTTGTGTTGGAAAGTCCTTTTACACGATGCTTTTGAGGCTTAGACGATGCCCTGAGCCATCATGGCTTTGGCAACCTTCATGAAACCAGCCACATTGGCACCCTTCACGTAGTTGATGTAGCCATCCTTCTCAGTACCGTACTTCACGCAGTTCTCGTGAATGTCGTTCATGATGCGCTTCAAGTAGTTGTCCACCTCTTCAGCAGTCCAGCTCAGGCGCTCAGAGTTCTGCGACATTTCAAGACCCGATACTGATACACCACCAGCGTTGCTGGCCTTACCAGGAGAGTACAGAATCTTAGCATCCTGGAATATCTTGATGGCCTCGGGCAGTGAAGGCATGTTGGCACCCTCGGCTACGGCAATGATACCGTTGTCCACCAGGGCCTGAGCCTCCTCACCGTTGATCTCGTTCTGTGTAGCGCAAGGAAGGGCAATGTCAGCCTTCTCGTACCAGGGGCGCTTGCCTTCGTGGTAGACGGCGGTGGGATACTCCTCAACATACTCCTTGATACGTCCGCGCTCAACGTTCTTCAGCTCCATGATGTAATCCAGCTTGGCGCGGTCAATTCCGTCCGGATCGTAGATGTAACCGTCAGAGTCGGACATTGTCATGGGAATAGCGCCTAGCTGCAGGCACTTCTCGGCAGCATACTGAGCCACGTTACCAGCACCCGAAATCAGCACCTTCTTGCCCTTGATGTCGATGTTGCGTGTGCCAAGCATAGAGCACAGGAAGTAAACAGTGCCGTAACCAGTTGCCTCTGGACGGATAAGTGAACCACCGAAGGGGATGCCCTTACCTGTGAGCACACCTTGGAACTGGTGAGTCAGTTTCTTGTACTGACCAAAAAGATAGCCTACTTCACGGCCGCCTACGCCGATGTCACCGGCTGGTACGTCCTCATCGGGACCTATTACGCGATAAAGTTCATTCATGAATGCCTGGCAGAAACGCATTACCTCTGCATCGCTCTTGCCACGCGGAGAGAAGTCAGAACCACCCTTGGCACCACCCATAGGAAGCGTGGTCAATGAGTTCTTGAAGGTCTGCTCGAAGGCAAGGAACTTCAGAATACCCAGGTTCACGCTCTTGTGGTAGCGCAGACCGCCTTTGTACGGGCCAATGGCGTTGTTGTGCTGGATACGGTAACCCATGTTGGTCTGAACCTTACCTTGGTCGTCAACCCATGTGATGCGGAACTCGCAAACCCTGTCGGGGATGCACAGACGCTCAATGAGGTTGGCCTTTTCGAACTCCGGATGCTTGTTGTACTCATCCTCGATGGTAGGAAGAACCTGGGATACTGCCTGAATGTACTCAGGCTCGTTGGGGAAGCGCTGCTTCAACTGTTCTACAACTTGTGCTGCATTCATAATCTTTTCCTTTCTTTGTTTGGTTGTTTTTATTGAATTATTGTTTGTTTTTACTTTCTTTTCTTTACAGACGCAAGGAATTATTCGCTTACGGGCGGCAAAATTACAGCAAAAACTTGAAACTACAAAACATTTTGGAAGAAAATTCGCAGAATTGCTTACGTTTTGCTACTTTTTGATATAAATCAAGGCAAAAGTGACAGAAAACTGCATATTTATTGTGCACGGGAACAAAACTGAAACTCCCAATATGTATGAATATATGTTCTTCAAAGCCCTTATATGCCAGGCAGTCGGAGTTGTCGAAACCTTTTCATGAAACAATCAAATACCAATCAGTCAATGAGTTTCCAAGTTAATTGCAAGAAGCCACCATATTCTTTTCCATCGGACTATCACCTTGCTTGGATCTTGTCTCTCGCTCTTACGTGGATCTTGTCGCTCTCTTGCTTGGATTTCGACCTTAGATTGCTTGAAGAGAAAAGTCCGACTAACAGGACAAGGCGAATGCATTGAAAACGATACGCAGTTTCTTCTGGAAGCATTATACCGCTTCTTTTGGAAGCGTTACGCAGTTTCTTCATGAACTCGAAGTTCTTTTACTGGCTGCTTGTGAAGAACTATTGGAAGTTGACTTATATAAATAATGTACACGCGTACCATAATTTAATAACATGTTCACTAATAATTCCCGTCGGAAAAGTTTTTTAGCAAAAATATGGCAAAAAGTTTGGTGGAACGAAAAAAAGTTCGTACCTTTGCACCCGCAAACGAAAGGAATGCAATCAGACATGGTGCCTTAGCTCAGTTGGTAGAGCATCGGACTGAAAATCCGTGTGTCCCCGGTTCGATTCCTGGAGGTACCACTCCTCCTTTCATTATGAGTCCCGCGTAAGCTGATTGGCTGAAACGGGATTTTTTTGTTTTTGTCACTTTCTCATCACAATTTTACTGCACTTGGCAAAAAAAGCTTAATTTCCTTTGTTTTGCGCCCGACTTTTCGTAACTTTGCACCAATTATGAAACGATTATTATCTATCCTGACAATGACCGCTGTTGCGCTGACCATTGGGGCGCAGACAGCAAGAGAAGAAATCTCTGCCAATATCTACTTGGCAGGCAGTAATTATCTGGACTATGACCGCCAGTTGCCAACGCAAAAGCTTACACCCGCACCAAAGGGCTACGAGCCGTACTATATGAGTCACTATGGGCGTCACGGCTCACGTTGGCTCATCAGCGAAAACAGCTATATTGGCCCTTTGACCACCATGCGCGATGCTGATAGCCAGGGAAAGCTCACACAGAAAGGAAAGGACGTGCTGCGCATTCTGGAAGAGTTCTATCCATGTACCATTGACCGGCTGGGAGACCTTTCAACTGTGGGTGAAAGGCAGCACCACGGAATCGGGAAAAGAATGGTGCAGAACTTCCCTGAGATATTCAAAACCAAGGACGTGGCCATCGATGCACGTTCAACCGTGGTCATACGATGCATACTCTCGATGACTGCCGAATGCGAGGAACTGATGGCTGCCAACCCTACTGCACGTATACACAACGATGTGAGTGAGGCCCTTCAATACTATCTTAATGCTCCGTGGCCTGACCGACTGCGTAAGCAGACGGCCAAGCGTAATGCTATTCGTGAGCAGTACAGGCAGAAACTGACACACACCAAGAGACTGATGGGTGTTCTGTTCAACGACCAACAGTGGGTGAGCGACAACCTGCGTGCTGCGTCCTTTACAAGGCAGCTGTTTGAGATTGCTGTCAACATGCAGAGCCATGACACCGACTTGGAAATGCTCTCACTCTTTACAGCCGATGAGGTCTATGACCTGTGGAAACAGAACAACATTGGCTGGTACCTTGAGTATGGACCCGCTCCACAGACGGAGAGCATTATGCCATTTAGCCAGCTGAACCTGCTGAAGAACATCATTGAGACCACCGATACTGTGACTCAGACGCAGGCTACACTACGCTTTGGGCACGAGGTGTGTGTCATGCCACTCGCTTGTCTGCTGGAACTTGACAATTGTGGCGCAAAGGTGGAAGATCTGGATCATCTCGAAGATACGTGGCGTAACTATAAAATATTCCCCATGGGCTGCAACATCCAGCTGGTGTTCTACCGCCCAAAGAAGGGAAAGACAGGCGAGGTGCTGGTGAAGGCTCTGCTGAACGAACGTGAGGCACGCCTGCCTATTCAGACCACTCAGTGGCCATACTACAGTTGGAAGGAACTGCGCCAATACTATCTTGACAAGATTCAGCGTTTTGAGGCCGGTAACAAATAAAAAAACGGAAAAACAGATAATAACTGCATAAACATCATGTTCAGTAAAGAAACTTACGTTCGGCGCCGTGCCGAATTGAAAGAATTGGTTGGTGAGGGAGTGATCGTACTTTTCGGTAACAACGACTCACCTGCAAACTATCCTGCCAACGGATATGCACCCTTCCGTCAGGATTCGACATTCCTTTATTATTTCGGACAGCACAGAGACGGACTGGTGGGAGTGATTGACGTGGATAGCAACACGGAAATGCTGCTGGGCAACGACATAGACGTAGAGGACATTGTTTGGATGGGCTATACACCCTCCGTGGCTGATCTTGCCGCAGAAGTGGGCGTCACCCTCACTGCCCCTCTCTCTCATCTCAGTAAAATATGCGGAGACTGTATTGCCTCCCAGCGAACCATTCATTTCCTGCCTCTCTATCGTCACGATACGAAGATTCAGCTGATGGACTTGTTGGGCATTCATCCTTCGCAGCAGAAAGATGCCGCATCGTTGAAGCTCATTAAGTCTGTGGTGAAGATGCGCTCGACAAAGACTGCCGAGGAAATTGCTTATCTGGAGGCTGCATGCGACGTGGGTTATGTGATGCACACAACGGCTCAGCTGTTGATTAAGCCCGGTGTGACAGAACGCTTCGTGGCTGGACAGGTAGATGGCATTGCACGTTCGCTGGCACAGGGAGTGAGCTTTGCAACTATCTTCTCGCAGCACGGCGAGATCATGCACGGCAATCCTTCCGACGTACAGCTGGAGGCAGGAAGGCTGGCTTTGTGTGATGCAGGATGCGAGCTGAACGATTATTGCTCGGACAACACACGTACCATGCCCGTCAACGGTAAGTTCACCCAACGTCAGTTGGAAATATATTCCATCGTGGAAGCCTGTCACGACTATGTGCTGGAGGTGGCTAAGCCGGGCGTGAAGTATCAGGACGTACACATGGCTGTGTGCCGCCTCATGACTGAACGTCTGAAGGAGCTGGGGCTGATGAAGGGTGATACCGATGAGGCCGTACGTGCAGGCGCTCATGCCATGTTCCTGCCTCACGGACTGGGCCACATGATGGGCATGGATGTACACGACATGGAAGGATTAGGGCAGATATACGTTGGTTTCGACGATGAGACACGTCCCAACCTGGAGCAGTTCGGTACCAACTGTCTGAGAATGGGACGAAAGCTGGAACCTGGATTTGTGGTTACTGACGAACCTGGCATCTACTTCATCCCGCATCTCATTGACTTGTGGCGTAAAGAAGGACACTGCAAGGAGTTCCTCAACTTCGACAAGCTCGAGACATATAAGGACTTCGGCGGCATACGCATAGAGGATGACTTGCTTATCACCAGCGATGGTTGCCGTTTCCTGGGATCGAAGCGTATACCTTATCATCCAGCCGAACTTGAAGAGTTCATGGCCAACAACATGTGATGATATTACAACTCAATATATTGATATGAAAAAACTTTTAATGATTGCGCTGGCCTTGTTCGTTGTAGCAGGCAGCGCTGAGGCTGCCAAAAAGAAGGCACCCGCAAAAAAACAGAACAAACCCGTATTTACTGTAGTAAAGGAGAATCCTATTTCTGGAATCCGTGACCAGAACCGCAGCGGCACCTGCTGGGACTACAGCACCCTGTCGTTCTTTGAAGCAGAGATCCTGAAGGCTACAGGCAAGGAGTATGACTTGTGCGAGAGTTTCATTGCCAACAAGACCTATATGGAACGCGCCATTCAGGTAGTAAGGTACCACGGCGATTGCCAGTTTGCACAAGGTGGCAGTGCTGAGGATGTGCTGGCAACCCTGAAGACCCACGGTATTTGCCCTGAGGGAGCCATGCCTTTCCCAGGCTCGCTCTATGGTGACTCGCTGAACAATTTCAATGAGTTCTTCTCTCTGCTCGAGCCTTATGTGGCTGCTGTGGCCAAGAGCGATGCGAAGAAGATTTCCAATCAGTGGAAGGTGGGACTGCAAGGCATCCTTGATGCTTATCTTGGCAAGTGCCCTGAGAAGTTTGTCTTCGAAGGCAAAGAGTATACACCGAAGAGCTTCATGGCTTCACTGGGTATTGACCTCAACGACTATGTTTCGATTACCAGCTATACACACCATCCCTTCTACAGCGCATTTGCCGTGGAGGTACAAGACAACTGGCGTTTCCCCTTGTCATACAACCTACCGATGGACGAGATGATGCAGATAATCGACAATGCAGTCAACGAAGGCTATACGATTGCCTGGGGCGGAGATGTGTCTGAGCCTGGATTCACACGTCAGGGACTGGCCTATGCCGTTGACACCAAGAAGACCGAGAGCCTGGCAGGAAGCGACATGGCACGTTGGCTGAAGCTCACTGACGAGAAGCGTCGCAATATCATTGACTCGCTGGGATGCACGGTGCCTGAGGTGATTCCCACACAGGAGATGCGTCAGGAGCGTTTTGACAACTGGGAACTTACCGATGACCATGGCATGCAGATTTTCGGCGTTGCCAAGGATCAGAACGGCAAGGAGTACTATATGGTTAAGAACTCTTGGGGTGAGACTGGTGATTACAAGGGAGTGTGGTATATGACCAAGGCATTCATTGCTGCCAATACTATGGACTTTCTTGTGAACAAAAAGGCTATTCCAGCTGCTATACGCAAGAAACTGGGCATCTGAGCTGACGGAGAATGAGACATTCCTTCCTTATAATTTTTGTAGCTTTAGGGCTGTCGCTACCGGTGGCAGCCCGAAGCTTTATTAATAGCCCCCACATCAAGACCCTGCAAGTAGTGGTGAACGATGACTGGCTCTCGCCCCCGGTTATGCAGCTGGGCAGCAGTGATGTTTTGAACGTGGGTTTCGATGTTCTGTCGCACAACTATCACCGCTATGTGTGTCATGTGGAGCATTGCGAGGCAGACTGGACAACATCGGACGAAATATTTGAGAGCGACTGGCTGGAAGGATTCAACGACAACCCCATTGAGGACTACGTCAATTCTATCAATACGACAGTCCTGTATACGCACTACCGGCTTCAGATTCCCAACGAACGATGCAGGTTGAAGATGAGTGGCAACTACAGGCTGCGAATACTTGACGAGGATGAGGACGGAGAAGAGGTGCTGGTAGTTGAATTCAGAGTGGCGGAGTCCCAGATGAACGTTGGTCTAGGGGCAACGACCAATACCGACGTTGACCATAATTTGAGCCATCAGCAGGTAAACATGACTGTGAGATACAACGGGCTGGTGGTTACCAATCCTGATGAGCAGATATGGACGGTTGTGATGCAGAACGGTCGTGAGGACAACTGGAGGCAGAATGTGCGCCCTACCTTCATACAGCCGGGACAGCTGCGGTGGGAGCATTGCCGTGAACTGATTTTTGATGCCGGCAACGAGTACCATAAGTTCGAGATGCTCGATATGAGTCATCCCACCATGGGCGTTGGGCATATACATTGGGACGGAAGCAACTATCATGTTTATCCCTTCTTGAACGAGCCACGCCGTAACTATCTTTACGATGAGGATGCCGATGGTGCCTTCTATATCCGCAACAGTGACAATATAGAGAACGACAATACCTGCGACTATGCCTATGTGCACTACAAACTGAGAAACGTGGCGCGCCAGCCGTATGGAGTCTATGTAAACGGGCAATGGACACTGGAGGCTGACGAGAACTATCTCATGGACTATGATGAGACTGACCGTAGCTATAATGCCATCGTGCTGCAGAAGCAAGGTTATTACTCGTATCAATATATATTGAAGGACGAAGAGGGAAGGGGAGGCATTGTTCCAGAGGAAGGATCGTTCTTTGAGACGGAGAATCGGTATCAAGCACTGGTCTATTATAAAGGTACAGGGGAGAGAACGTGGCGGCTTGTGGGTTATCAGCAGATAGTCCTCAAATAGTGCCGTTTCTTCATTCAGCCTTCAATGCCTTTATTCGATCAGCATTCTGTGCCGATTTTTCAATCAGCATTCAATGCCTTTATTCAATCAGCATTCTGTGCTGCTTTTTCAATCAGCATTTGGTGCCGATTTTTCAATCAGCATTTGGTGTCGTTTCTGTCTTTACTGTCAAGGGGAGTGATTTCAGTGCAGGCTTTTCCTGTATTGTTCTGGTGTTTGTTTATACTGGTGATAGAAGCTGGCTATGAAGTAGTTGGGAGACATGAAATGACAGTGAGACGCTATTTCTTCTATTGACTTGTCCGACTCTTTTAGCATTTCTGCTGCTTTTTGGATCATCAGTGTACGTGCCAACGCACGTGGGCTTTTATAAATGTTGGATGATACCAGCTGATAGAGTTGTTGGATGTTCATTCCCGTCACATCGCAAAGGTTCTTCATTGAGAAGCTGTGGCCATTCTGTTTGCGGACGTAGGGCACAATGCTCATCATGGCTTTTATGAACTCGCCGGACAATTCCATCGGACGATTGAAGGACTCACTGAATATCTCATCCTGGGTTTGTACGAACTCATCTTCCACAAATCCGTCACACCGTTCCACATAGGCCTTTATACGGCGTATCACATCACCTTCCTCGTTACTGCGGAGAACCTTCAGCCGGGTGTTACGGTTATAGAGTATGAAGTTGATGATGGCTAACACACCCAACAGGATTCCCAGCAGGACAAACATGCCCGAAGTACGCCACCATGGTTCATTGATGTGGATAATCCATCTGTAAGGCTCTACTTCCCACTGGTCTGGGAAGAAAGAGGCTTGGAGTTCAACCTCGTAGGTGCCGGGCTTTAATGAAGTGAGGGGCAGGTGAAGCTGGCCTTTGTTGTCCACCTTTCCATCGCCGTTGAAATAAGAAATCACCCTCCATTCGTCAAACAGGCCCTTTACGCGTACCCTATAGAAGGTCTGAAGGGGACGGATATAATTCAAACCTGTGAAAGTCATGGAAATAGTGTTCTGATTGTAGTTGAGATTGAGCTCATCAATACGTGTAACCGCTCTGTCAATAACAACGTTTCCTTCAACTTGCACTCCTGGCTTTACGAAGACTCCGTTGACAAGCAGGCTTGTCAGCTTGGGATAGAGCTTGAAATACTTCTTGTTCCTAAGCATCAGGAAATTGTTGGGATTGAAGGTCAGCACGTGGTCTAATCCCTTCATGACGATTGTACCGTCTTCAAGCTTCATCACACAACCGTTGACAAAGGTTTCGTTGGGGACATTGTCCTGACTGGTATAGGTCATTACGTAGTGAACGGTGTCGGCATCGAGAATTATGCAGGAAACGCCACAGCTGGTACTTACCCAGACGTTATGCTGGTCATCCTCGATAATCGAGTGGATCACATTGTTCATCAGTCCCGTTCTCTGGTTGATTTCAATAGGGGTGGACTGAGGTTGTTTGTACAGCTGAAGGCCAGTGGGTGTGCCTATCCATGTCCAATTACGGCTGTCGACGAACATGCAAGTAGCCTTCCTTCCATTGTATTCGCTGATCAGCTTGTTGGTCTCAATGTTGGCCAACATGCCATCGTACTTGAGAGCAAGGGGATTATCCCAGGTAAGAGCCTTGAAAGGAACATTGACGGCACGAGAGTAGAGCACACCACGTTTCTCAGTACCGAGCCACATACCTCCTTGACGGTCGAATTCAATATCGTTGATGTCGGTCAGTATCTCGCGGTTGTCGCTGAATGTTAGTTCGCGCACATGGGTTATTACTCCAGTCATTGTGTCATAGGTAAGATAACCATAGGCAGAGGCGATATAGAGAACCCTGTTGTGCAGAGCCATATTATTCAGGTGGAAGTCAGGCCGGAAGATGGTTTCCCACTCATGTGTATTCAGGTTGTAGTGCATCAGTATACCATCGTCCTTGCCGTTGCGAATGACATAGTATCCATTGCCGTCTTTCAACGTGACACAGGAACTGTTATAGCGTAAAGCATCGTCGCTGTTGTACATGGCTCCGCGATGGATCACTTTGCCTGTTTCCAAGTCATACTCCATCACTTCTCCGTTGCCGTAGATAAGTAAGAGACGACGGTTGTCAACTACGTCAAGGTCTTGCAGATTTGCATCAGACAAGATGGGGAAACGCTTGTTGTAATGCTTGTTATACACATGTTCCTTTCCTACCAACCATACCAGTCCGTTTCTGTCAACAAACATGTCCATCACTCTTTCTGTCATACCCAGTGCCAGGAAAATGGAATCAATGTTATGGACAAAGCTTTCTGTCATCAGGTCTGCACAGTCCACGCCACTGCTGCTTTTAAGCCAAAGATGGTGATTGTTGTCAAAATAAGGATGGTAGTGACCATGATAATATGGCAGTTTGTAGGTGCTTTCCTGATCTATGTTGATATGTGCGAACTGTGTGCCGTCGTAGATGTTAATGTTGCCTAGCGTGGTGATGACCATGCGTCCTGTCTTTGTACAAACGATGGTCTGGGCACTATTGTCTGCCAAGCCGTTAGAAGCGTTGATCTCAACGAACGTTCTTTCGCTCGCTGCCTTCGACGGGAAAGCCACAGCTAATAACAGCAGTAGTATAATTGGCAGGTTATAGGTCAGTCTCATTCTTGCCTGTTTAAAGGATGAAGGGTCGCGTACCCCTTTGATACGCAACCCTTTCCAGAAAAGTCGAGGTGACAGGACTCGAACCTGCGACAGCCTGGTCCCAAACCAGGAACGCTACCAACTGCGCTACACCTCGATTGTTTTTCTTCAAAGGTGGATGCAAAGATACACAAATTTTCGCATCCACACAAATTTTTCTGCAATTATTTGATGCTTTGCATCAAAACAATTATCCTTTGGCCCTTTACGCCTTAATGATTCCCTGCTCGGTGAAGATTTTCTTCAGGGCTACTACTGAACGGTCAACTTGTTCTTGCGTATGTGTCGCCATGAGTGCATAGCGCACCAGCGTGTCCTGTGGAGCACATGCAGGGGGAATGACAGGATTGATGAAAACACCGGCCTTGAAAGCAAGGGCAGTCACCAGGAAGGTCTTTTCTACATCGCGTACGTAGAGAGGAATGATGGGGCTCTCCGTATCACCAATCTCGAAGCCTTCCTCGCGGAAACGCTTCAGAGCATAGTTGGTCACACGCCACAGGGCTTCAATGCGTTCAGGTTCCTTTTGGATGATATGTAGAGCCTCCATGGCTGCAGCGGTGGCTGCTGGAGTGTTCGATGCCGAGAAGATGTAGGTGCGGCATGTATGGCGTAACCAGTTGATGGTGTCGAAGTCGGAGGCAATGAAACCACCGATGCTTGCCAGCGATTTTGAGAACGTACCCATGATAAGGTCTATTTCGTCCGTCAGCCCAAAATGATCACAGACGCCACGACCCTGACGGCCGAAAACGCCGATGCCATGTGCCTCATCAACCATGATGGAACAGTTGTACTTGTGCTTCAGTTCCACAATCTCTGGAAGCTTTGCCAAGTCTCCTTCCATAGAGAACACACCGTCTACGACAATCAGCTTGATGGCCTCCTCAGGCAGTTTCTGAAGCACACGCTCAAGGTCATCCATGTCGTTGTGCTTGTAATGTAACTGCTTGGCAAATGCCAGCCTACGGCCATCGACGATGCTGGCGTGGTCGCGATCGTCGCAGATGACATAATCATCCTTGCCGAGCAAGGCGGGAATCACTCCCTGATTGACGGAAAAGCCGGTGGAGAAACAAAGACAGTCATCCTTGCCGATGAATTGTGATATCTCTTTCTCTAACTGGACATGCAAATCCAGCGTACCATTCAGAAACCTGCTGCCTGCACAGCCAGAGCCGTATTTGTCGAGTGCGGCCTTAGCTGCATCTATGATGCGCTGGTCACCGGTTAATCCTGTATAGGCATTGGAGCCGAACATCAGCACCTTATGACCGCCCATTTCTACTTCTGTTCCCTGTTTGCCTTCTATGGCACGAAAATAGGGATACACATCAGCGGCCATGAACTTCTGCGGCTCACGATAGCTTTCAAATTTTTTTTGTAACTGTCCCATTCCGTTATTAGTGGTATAGAGTCATTCTTTTTTCTAACAGGCTGCAAAGTTACACATTTTTTATGAAACTGAGCACATTTTTCTTAATAAATGCACTATTTGAACAAATTTCTCTGAAAAAGATGCTTATTTTCCAGCAAAAAATTGTAATTTTGCACAAATGACAGAGGAAAAGAAGAAGATAACGTTTATCATCAATCCCATTTCTGGCACTCATGCCAAGGATGAAATACCTCGGATTGTGGATGCGGTACTCGATAAGAGCCGCTATGACTATCGTATTGTCTTCACTGAATATGCTGGTCATGCATCGGAAATAGCCCAAGAGGAAGCCCGGATAGGGACTGACATTGTAGTGGCTGTGGGAGGTGATGGTACTGTCAATGAAGTGGCACGTTCATTGGTTCATACGCCGACAGCATTGGCCATCGTTCCCTGTGGTTCAGGAAACGGTCTGGCACGGCATCTCTGTTTGCCGCTTGATGTGAAGAAGGACCTGGCTATTATTAATGCAGGACAGATAGAATCGTTTGACTATGGGCTCATCAATGGGCTGCCTTTCTTCTGTACCTGTGGAATGGGCTTCGATGCATTTATCTCTTTGAAGTTTGCTGAAGCAGGGAAACGCGGACCCATCACTTATGTGGAGAATGTGCTGAAGGAAGGTCTGAAGTACAAGCCTGAAACCTATGATGTGGTAGACTCTACGGGCACTCAGAGATATAAGGCCTTCCTCATAGCTTGTGCGAATGCCTCGCAATATGGCAACAATGCCTATATAGCTCCAGGGGCAACAATGAAGGATGGCGAGATGGATGTTATTATCATGGAACCCTTCGATGCTCTCGATGCGCCTCAGATAGCTGCAGACCTATTCATGAAGACCCTGGGTAATAATTCCAAGATAAAGACTTTCCGCACCAAGAACCTTCATATACGGCGTTCTGGTCCTGGAGCCATTCACTTCGATGGCGATCCCATCATGACAGGTGCCGATATCGATGTCAGCATAGAGCATCTGGGATTGCGTATCGTCACGAATCCTGAGGTAACAGAAGATCAGGCTCAACCCAATTTCCTGCTGAATGCCTTCAGCGACTTCTTTAATAATATAAATAATGTACGCGAAGATATTCAGGATGACCTCACCAAACGTAGCCGACGCATACAGGCAATCAATAAGCTGATGTTGCGCAAACTATCCAAACTTTAAGAAAAAAAGAGGAAAATATTTGGTAGAGTCAGAAAAATGTATTACCTTTGCACCCGCATTCATAAAAGGTGCCTTGGATGAGTGGCTTAGTCAACGGTCTGCAAAACCGTCTACGGCGGTTCGAATCCGCCAGGCACCTCAAAAAGCCGGAAAACTCAATGTGGGTTTTCCGGCTTTTTCTATGTGTTGCTGGATGTTTGTAGTAAAGCTATGTAAGTGGATTCCAGCTAACGGACGTTTTGTTTATAGAACACCAAAGATGTTTGTGGTGGAACTATGTAAGCGGATTCCATCGTCGGTCAGCAGTTTGTATACCTCCATGTTGATGTTTGTGGTGGAACTATGTGAGTGGATTCCATCCTTGAGCTTTGAGTTCGAACTCCTGGTTGTCGCGAGTAACAAGCAGCTGGCCGAATTTCTTGTCAGTGATATGACCAATGAGGTGTACATCGTCTATTTGCTCAATTTTCTCGTGGTCGCCAATGGGGATGGTGAACAGCAGTTCGTAGTCCTCGCCTCCGTTGAGGGCACAGGTGGTGACGTTCATGTTCAGTTCCTCAGCCATGACAGCTGTCTGATAGTCTATTGGGATGTTCTTCTCGAAGATCCGGCAACCTACGCCCGACTGTTTGCAGATGTGCATGAGCTCAGAGCTGAGACCGTCGCTGATATCCATCATGGCAGTAGGGTGGATGCCTGCTTCCTTTAATCTCTGTATGATGTCTCCCCTGGCTTCTGTTTGCAGCTGTCTCTGCAGCAGGTATTCCTTTCCTGCAAAGTCCGGCTGGAAAGAGTGGAGTGTCGAGAGCTGTGCATTGAGTGACTTCAGCCTGGAGTCGTTGCCTGCAGCCTTGGCTTCAGCTATTTTCTTCCTGAGGTCATCCACCTGCGCATAGTAGACCGATTTCTCGCGTTCCAACAATTGCAGCCCCATATAGGCAGCTCCTAAGTCGCCTGATACACAGATGAGGTCGGTGTCGCGGGCTCCATTCCTATAGACAATGTCTTCCTTCCTGGCTTCTCCAATGCAGGTGATGCTGATAGCCAGCCCTGTATAGGAACTGGTGGTGTCGCCTCCAACAATGTCTACGTTCCATTTGTTGCAGGCACGGCGGAGTCCGCTGTAGAACTGCTCCATGTCTTCCACCGTGAATCGTTTGCTGAGTGCAAGGGAGACGGTTATCTGGCGGGGAGTTCCGTTCATGGCGAACACATCGCTGATGTTGACCATGGCCGACTTGTAGCCTAAATGTTCCAAGTCTATGTAAGTGAGGTCGAAATGTACACCTTCCATCAGCAGGTCTGTAGTGACGAGAACCTGGGTGTCTGGATAGGAGAGTACGGCGCAGTCGTCGCCTACGCCGTACTTCGTACTCTTGTTCTTTATTTCTATGTCTTTGGTAAGCCGGTATATCAAGCCGAACTCACCCAATTTCGCTATTTCCATTATTTTGTCTTGTCGCCAATCCCTTTGATTTAACTTCTTCTGATCATCTCTCGCATGATTTCAGTCATGATGGGCTGTGCCTTGTTGGCTGCCTGCTGTACTTCTTCATGGCTTACTTCCACGGGAACGTCAAAACCGCCGAGGTCGGTGACGATGCTCATGCCGAAGACGCGTATGCCGCAGTGGTTGGCCACAATGACTTCAGGTACTGTGGACATGCCTACGGTGTCGCCTCCCAGCAGACGGTACATACGGTATTCGGCTGGTGTCTCAAAGGTGGGGCCTTGAGTGCCGACATAGACTCCGTGCTGCAGCTTGATACCCTTCTCCTTGGCTATCTCATCGGCTAGGTTGATTAATCCTTGGTCATAGGGTTCGTGCATGTCAGGGAAACGGGGACCGGTGGGCAGGTTTTTGCCTCGAAGCGGGTGTTCTGGGAAGAAGTTGATGTGGTCTGTGATCACCATCACATCGCCTATCTGGAATGCAGGGTTCATGCCTCCGGCAGCATTGCTGACGAAGAGGGTCTTGATGCCTAACTCGTACATGACTCGTACAGGGAAGGTGACCTCTTTCATAGAGTAGCCCTCATAGTAATGGAAACGTCCCTGCATGGCAATGATATCCTTGCCGCCAAGGCGTCCGAAAATGAGTTTTCCACTGTGGCCTTCCACTGTCGAAACAGGGAAATTGGGTATTTCCGCGTAGGGAAGCTCGTAGGTGTCAGTGATTTCTGAAGCTAATTGTCCTAGACCTGTTCCCAGAATGATAGCCGTTTCCGGACTTGTGGTCATCCTTGCCTTCAGCCAGGATGCTGTGTCTTGAATTTTTTCGTACATAGCCTATGATGTTTTCATTAAACGTTTCTTCTTGGTCCTGCAGGAAACATATTCTTACAGGCAGTGCATACATGTTCTTTTTCACCTCTTCACTTATTTCCTTGATGCCTTTCAGTCGTGCAGCATCTTTCTCTGTGGTAATGATGATTTTGGGCGACGGCATGCTGGCAAAAGCCTCGTTCAGCTGCCTGATGTCCTTCTTCTTGAAGTTGTGATGGTCAGGGAAAGTGAGTGGTGTTAGCAGTGAGACAAGTGGTGACAGATCGAGTATCATCTGGTCGGGCGAGGCGATGCCTGTAAGCAGCAGCGCGTTATATGCTGACAGGTCTTTCAGCTCCTTCTTGTTTTTCTGTTTTTCAAAAACGGGTGTCAGCGCGTCGTATTCCAACGTGGTGAAATAGAGATGCTGGTAGGGGAAGAGCTTCATGGCCTTGGTGATGACCCTGAACTCCATGGGTTTCAGGTCTTTGGGACATTTTGTTATAATGACGATGTCAGCACGGTCTTTTCCCTTCATGGGCTCACGCAGACGTCCTGCAGGCAGCAGCTTGTCATAGATCACCAGCCGGTGATAGTCCACCAGCAGTATGTTGATGCCAGGCTTGACGTAACGGTGTTGGAAGGCATCGTCCAGCAGAATCACCTCAACCTCTTTCTTCTGCTTGCTGTTGATCAGCTGTTCAATGCCGTGAGTACGCTTCTTGTCAACAGCCACCTCCACTTGGGGGAATTTCTGCTTCATCTGGAAGGGCTCGTCACCAATCTTCTTCATGGGTGTGCTGGCATCGGCCAGTACGAATCCGTGGCTCTTGCGTTTGTAGCCTCTGCTGAGCACAGCTGTGTGTGCCTTCCCCTGGAACAGCTTGATGAGGTATTCCACGTGAGGCGTCTTTCCTGTTCCTCCCACGGTGATATTGCCAACAGAGATGACAGGCACTTTATAGGAACGGCTCTTCAGGATTCCTGCATCGAAGAGGAAATTACGGAATTCCACCCCTAGTCCGTAAAGCCAGCTAAGGGGTGTGAGCCATTCATTGATTTTGATAAAGTCGCCTTCCATCTAGTTTGCCATGTTGTTAAGAGGTTTCAGCCATCAGTCAATCCTCAGAAGATAGGGCAGGCGTGCCTGGAGTCGATTACGCTGCTGATCCCTTCTCATGTTGAGTATGGGTTCGTACAGGTCACCCAGAACCTCCCTCATTTCACTGTTCAGATAGGATGTGTTCTCTTTGTCAGCCATCAACGACTCCAGGAATCCTGGTTCTGCAGGATAGGAGGCCGTATAATATTCATCGAGCTTTGCCAGTTCAGCAGCCTTCTTCACAGCATCGTCCAGTGATCCCAGTTTGTCTACCAGTTTGATGGGCAGCGCATCTGTGGCCAGCCATACGCGTCCCTGTGCTATCTCGTGTACCTGGTCACGTGTCATCTTGCGCCCATCAGCCACAATGCTCAGGAATGTTTCATATCCGCGGTCCACATAGCCCTGCATGAATTTGATTTCCTCTGCATTGTCCTTCGACATGATCAGGTTCTCTTCAAAGTCAGTATATCTGTTAGTCTTTGCGCCGTCGAAGGTGACACCCAGCTTGTCGGTAACCAGTCCGCTGAGGTTGGGCACCAGTCCGAAGATGCCGATGCTGCCTGTGATAGTAGTGGGTTCGGCAACGATATAGTTGGCTGCAGCACTGATCATGTAGCCGCCTGATGCAGCATATCCGCTCATGGACACCACTACAGGTTTCTTCTCCTTGAGCAGTTTGATGGCGTGCCATATCTGTTCAGAAGCTACTGCCGAGCCTCCAGGAGAGTTGACGCGCAGCACGACGGCCTTGACGTCTTTGTCTTCTGCCAGTTTCTTCAGGTCGTTCACGGTAGTGCTGCCCACTATGCTGTGTTCTGTGGAGAACATGCTTGACATGGCATCGATGATTTCTCCGTAGGCATAGTATACGGCCACCTTCTCGCCCTTGTCCTCTTTTTTCTTTTCCACATTCTTCATTTCCGAGAACATCATCTGGTGTACGTCCTTGTCTTCCTCTACACCCAGCTTGGCCTTGATCACCTTCTTGATTTCTTCAGGATACATCAGCCCGTCAATGAGCTTCCCTTTCACGTAGTCCTGAGGATTGGCAAACGCCATAATGCTGTCGCTCACCATTTGGTCAATGTTCTCTGCCTTCAGTTTACGGCTTTCAGCAATGTCCTTCAGCCAGTACTGCCACACCCCCTGCAGGTATGCCGTGCGCTGTTCGCGGTCTTCGTCGCTCATGTCCTTACGGATGTGGCGTTCCACGGCGCTCTTGTATTTTCCAACCTTCACGGCCTGGTACTTCACCCCCAGTTTCTCGTAGAGGCCTAGAAAGTATTCTCCTTTTCCGCCAAGTCCTTTCAACTCGAGCATGCCGGTCTTGTTCATAAACACAGAATCGGCCACCGATGCCACATAGTAGGCACCTTGGGTATAGTTGTCGCCAAAGGCAATAATCCATTTGCCGCTCTTCTTGAAGTCTTTCAAGGCATCGCGCAGCTCCTGGGCTATTGCTGGAGAGTCGAAGGACACGGCATTGGTTTCCAGGTAGATACCTTTTATCTCCTCCTGCTCCTTGGCCTTGCGTATGCTGCTTACCAGGTCGTCAAGTCCCATTACGCTCATATCGGCTTGTCCCAACAGCATGCTCAGCGGTGAATCCTCTTCGCCGCGCTCTTGCACAGCACCGTTGAGCTGCAGTGTGAACACGGAATTCTTTTTCACCTTGGCCGTTGGACTGCTCGACAAAGCCATTCCTGCCAACGATACAATAAACATGATGCTCATGACGATGCCGAGAATCAGAATGCCACAAATGGTGGCCATTACGTACTTGAAAAACTCTTTCATTTTGTCTTGGTTTTGGTTTTATGCGCACAAAGATAGTACTTTTTTTGAGAATAACGTCAAAATATCAAAAATATTTATTATTTTTGCACTCAAAAACTAATTCTACAGTAAAAAAACAGATGAAGACGCGAATCATTGTCTGCTTCATGGTTGCATGTGTGTGCCTTGGAGCATTGGGTAAAAAGAAAGTAGTGAACCAGGATTTGTGGCCTGACGGGACTGAGATTCCTGCATGGTTCAGCGATACGTCACGAGTGGATGTATCGGGACTGAAACGCTACGTGGTGACAGACTATGGCGTAGATGGTTACGGTGACGCTGTTCAGACAGATCGTCTCCAGGCTGTGATTGACCGCTGTGCCCAGGAGGGTGGGGGAGTCATTGTCATTCCCAGGGGCACTTTCCTGAGTGGCTCGCTGTTCTTCAAGCCCAAGACCCACTTGCTGATTGAGGAGGGAGGCGAACTGAAGGGGTCTGACCGCATCCGCGACTTCCGTATTGTGAAGACACGCATGGAAGGACAGACGCTGAACTATTTTGCAGCCCTTGTGAATGCCGATGGCGTGGACGGCTTTACAATTACAGGTCCTGGCACCATCAACGGCAACGGGCAGAAGTACTGGGAAGAGTTCTGGATCCGTCGCAAGTACAACCCTCAGTGCACCAATCTGGAGGCCATGCGTCCCAGGAATGTCTATATCTCGAACTCGAAGAACGTGACTGTGCAGGATGTGAAGATCATCAATTCGCCTTTCTGGACGAACCATCTCTATCGCTGCGAGAACGTGCGCTACCTGGGCTGCTTTATCTTTGCTCCTACTGAGAACGTGACTCCTGTTGACCCCAAACGCGGAGGTCCCAGCACCGATGCCATAGACCTTGATGTGTGTAGCAATGTGCTGATACACGGCTGCTATATGCATGTCAACGACGATGCCGTGGTGCTGAAGGGAGGCAAGGGTACTTGGGCTGACAAGGATGAAAACAACGGCCCCAACTCTAACATCATCATTGAGGACTGTGTCTACGGCAAGGTCCATGGATGCCTGACCCTTGGCTCTGAGTCGCTGCACGACAAGAATGTCATTCTGCGCCGCATCGATGTGAAAAGTGCCACGCGTGTGCTTTGGCTCAAGATGCGTCCTGACACCCCCCAGCACTATGAATATGTACGCGTGGAGGATATCAAAGGCCAGTGCGGGTCGTTCCTCGTGGTGCGTCCCTGGACACAGTTCTTCAAGCCTGAGGACCGTGAGGACATGCCCCTGTCTCAGTGCAACAACATCACAATACGCAACATCCAGATGAAGACCAGGAATTTCTTCGATGTAGGGCTGTCCGACAAATACCGCCTGACGGACTTTACGTTCGAGAACATCAGCGTACAGGATGAGAAGAAAGCCTTCGACGGGAATATGATTCAGAATTGCACAGTCAAGAACGTTAATATACAATAACCCCTACAGCTTGGCGATGCCCTTTTGTTAGGAAAGAAATTAGAATAATTAGAATAATTTTGGCCAGAAATTTTGTTTAAATTGTGACTAAACAAGAATATAAAGATATCTATGATGTGGTAGGGGCTGCAATGGAAGTTCATAAGACTCTTGGCAGAGGATTGTTTGAACCTGTTTACCAAGAAGCGTTATTCATGGAAATGAAAGACAGAGGAATGATAGCAGAAAGAGAAAAGCAATTACATCTCTATTATAAAGGGACTCTGATGGAGAAAACTTATTATGCCGATTTTTTTTATAAAGGTATTATTATTGAACTGAAATCTACTGATAGCATATGCTCTGATCATCGTGCACAGTTATTCAACTATATGCGCATCACCAAGCAACAGAGGGGCATACTCCTTAACTTTGGTGAAAAGAGTCTTAGGGCAGAGCGGTATCTCTACTTGCCAGATCAGGACGACTTCATTCTTTTATCACAAGAGAATTACAAAGATTATATCACTCCACAATAACAGCAGCAGAATAATCAATTATTTTTGGATTAATTATGGCCAGAAATGATGTTCATAGCAAGTATCACTACTTGCCAGAGAAAGGCAACTTCATTCTTTTGTTAGGAAAGAAATTAGAATAATTAGAATAATTTTGGCCAGAAATTATATTCTAAAGCAGTATCTGACGAAACGGGAAAACGGGAAAACGGGAAAACGGCAGCGTTTTAGCTTGCTCGCTTGCCAAGGTAATTTGCTTTGCCCTTCTAGGGCGATGCTTACTACGCCTGTAAACCCAGGGCGTTGCCCTGGGCTTACGGTTGCTGCCCCTTCAGGGCATTTCCTGCTTGCGGCAGTCGAGTTATAAAATAATTTTTTGGATTAATTATTCTAATTATTCTAATTTCTTTCCTAACCAACCTGTCCCCGTGATTCTTTGCATCGGACTTTACGGACTATCACGGACTGTTCTTTCCTAACCAATCTGTCTCCGTGACTCTTAGTACCTTGCATCGGACTTTACGGACTATCACGGACTATTTAAAATGCTCTTGCCCTTGTAGGGCGTCAGTTGGCTGTCATGCCTGCTAGCGACACTCAGACAATCATTTTTGGATTAATTATTCTAATTATTCTAATTTCTTTCCTAACCAATAATAAAACTCGTGTTATCTAGGTCTCATTCCGCGTCTGACAAGGACTAGGAACGGTCATCTTTCCTAACCAATCAGAAAGACTCGCGTTATCTTACTACCTGTGTGAATTCAGGCTTGGCTCCCTCTTCCTTTCCTACCGTCACGTAGATGGTAGATGTGGACTCTGTGCCGTCAAACCCACGGCTCTTTACTGTGAACATGTAGTCCGTGCTGTCGTCGGTGGTGCGCTTGCCCACTGTCTGAGGCGTGCCCAGGGGAAACTGGTAGCTCGAGCAGGCTGCATCGAAGATGGCTTTGTCCTGCTCAGTGACGGGCTGCTGTGCGGAATAGGCGGGCAGAGGTGCTACCGTTCCTTTCTTGTAGCCATTCTCCTTGAGGAAACGGTCCAGCTCCTTGGCGGCAGCCGTTACCCTGGCGGTGCGTACGCCATAGCCCTGCTGTATCTTGGCCTTGGGCAGTGCCTTCTTGAGTGCGTCTGACGAAGTGTTCAGGCCGCCGCTGCCGAAAGTGCAGAAAGGAACGAGCGTCTTCCCTGCAAAGTCGTTTTCCTTGACCAGTGTGGCAATAGGCACGGCGTATGTGCCAAACCAGATGGGGTAGCCGAGGAAGATGACGTCATAGTCGGACAGCTTGGCCTTCAGCGCCTTCAGCTCGGGTGTCTCACCACTCTGCATCTCGCGCTGTCCGCGCTGCATGGTTTCCTGGAAATTGCCTGAGTAGGGCTTCACGGGCTCTATGGCCTCAATGTCGGCCTGTAGCTGTTTCTGCAGTTCTTCGGCCACGGCTTTAGTGCTTCCTGTCTCAGAATAGTAGAGCACCAGCTTTTTCTGGGCAAAACTCATCGTAACGAACGACATCATTGCAATTGATAATAAGAATTGTTTCATAGTCTTGTATTGTTTGTTAGTTGTTGTTTTGCGCGCAAAGGTACTACAATTATCTGATAATGCCAAATCTGGGGCCCAAAAAGTGTTTTAGAATAAAAAAACAACAGAAAAGCAGCGAAAAGTAAGTAAAAGTTTGGATAAATGGGAAAAAAAGTGTTACTTTGCATCGGAATTGAAATAATCAACCTTTTTAAAAGAGAAAGAATATGAAGAAAATTTTTACTGCCATTGTGGCAATGATGCTGGCTGTGCCTTCTTTCGCACAGTATAGCAGCGGTGGTTTCGAACTGGACAAGGAAAACCTCTACTATGGAGTACGCATTGGTCTGACGGCTGCCAACCTGAGCGGCGACGATATTGATGCCGACACGAAGGTGGGTATGGCGATGGCTGGTGTTGTGGGTCTGCGCCTGTCGAGCACCACTCCCGTGTTCCTTGAGAGTGGTCTGTACTACAGTGAGCGTGGTGCCAAAGACATTGGTTACACCAACCTGGAGGTTCCTGTTTTGATCAAGTATGGTATCAAGGCTACTGACGAGATTGCTATCCTGCCGTTTGTCGGTCCTTATTTCGCACGTGCCTGCTGGGGTAAGACGAAGCTCGCCGATGTAGGCGGTACGAGTGTGAAAGTGGGAACATTCGATGAAAAGAAGTGGATTGGTCTGAACCGTATGAACATGGGCTTCAAGCTTGGTTGCGGTGCTGAGTACAACAAGCTGTATCTGGAGGTAGGCTACCAGATTGGTGTGACCAATATCTCTAAGAAAGACGATTTGTCCATCCATTCCAACGCCTTCTTTGCCAATTTCGGCGTGAATTTCTAATTGCGCCAGAATGGACTCAAGGCTAGGAAAGTAAAACGCATATAAGTACTATTGTCGGCTCACATGCCGATGATAGTACTTATTTTTTTCCCAGTACGGCAGTAGGGGTCTTTTCTGATGCCGATGTCGTGCTGTCCGCGGAGATGGAACTGAAGGAGAAACAGACCGACGCTTACAGCCACGTGCTCAAGTATACGGGCATTTTCGGTGGCGTACAGGGACTCAATATTCTGGTGGGTCTTGTACGCAACAAGCTCATTGCCGTCATTCTTGGACCTGAGGGCATGGGGCTGGCATCACTGTTTAACTCTGTGGTCAATTTCATCTCTCAGGCCACCAACCTGGGACTGTCGTTCAGCGCTGTACGCCACGTGTCAGAGCTGTTTGACAGGGGCGACGAGGCCGAGATAGCCCACTTTGTGAAGGTGGTGCGTGCGTGGTCGCTGCTGACGGCGCTGGCAGGCATGCTTGTGTGTGTGGTGGCGGGCCCCTTGCTGAGCAGCTATACCTTTGCCTGGGGTGACCATACGCTGCACTTCATGCTGCTGGCTCCTGCCGTGGGGCTGCTGGCCATTACGGGTGGCGAGACGGCCATCCTGAAGGGTGCACGACGGCTGAGGTCATTGGCGGTGGTCCAGGTCTATTCCGTATTGACGGCGTTGGTTGTCTCCGTGCCCGTCTACTACCTCTTCGGACAGGCAGGCATTGTGCCTGTCATTGTGCTCATGGCCTTGGCCACCATGTTGCTCACCATCTACTATTCCCTTCGTCTCTATCCCTTGCAGTTGCGAGGTGCCCGTGGTGTGCTGGGCGAGGGCATGGGCATGGTGCGTCTGGGCGTAGCCTTTGTGGTGGCAGGCATCATGGGCAGTGGTGCGGAAATGATCGTACGTTCGTTTCTCAACGTAAGCGGCGAACTCGATACCGTTGGTCTCTACAATGCTGCCTATATGCTCACCATCACCTATGCAGGCCTGGTGTTCTCGTCCATGGAGGTGGACTTCTTCCCCCGTCTGTCGGCCGTAGGTGTCGACTGCCATCAGCTCAGCCTTACTGTGAACCGCCAGATAGAAGTGTCGCTGCTCATAGTGTCGCCCATGTTGGCTGCGCTCATTGTCCTGCTGCCCGTGCTGGTGCCGCTGCTGTTCAGTGCAAAGTTCGTGCCCATGGTGCCAATGGCCCAGGTGGCGGTGTTCTCCATGTATCTGAAGGCGGTCTCGCTGCCCATCTCCTATACCAACCTTGCCCGCGGCAATTCCTTGGGATACCTGCTGATAGAGGCTGTCTATGACATCATCCTGGTGCTGCTCATCGTTGTGGGCTACCGTTACCTGGGGCTGCTGGGAACGGGTGTGGCGCTGGCCTTGTCCTATCTCGTCGACCTGTTCATTGTCTATCTCTATACCCACCGTCGTTACGGCTATCGGCTGTCGGGGGCGGTGGTGCGCTATGCCACCCTACAGCTGCTCCTGGGCGCAGGTGTCTATGCCGCTGTCCATGTCATCGACCATTGGGTGGGGTGGCTGGCAGCGGTCCTGTTGGTGGCTCTCAGCCTGGCTTATTCCCTCTTCGTGCTTCATCAGAAGACCTCGCTGTGGAGTGCCCTCACCATGAAGTTCAGAAAACGCTTCCGTCATGGCTAAGGTCACCGTGCTCGTTGCCGTCTATAATGCCGGGCAGTACTTGCCTCAGTGTCTCGACTCCCTGAAGGGGCAGACCTTGCACGACATCCAGGTGGTGTGTGTCGACGATGCGTCTACCGACAATTCCCTTCAGCTGCTGACCGAATGTGCTCTCGGCGACCCTCGGTTCGAGGTGGTACGTCTGCATCAGAACGCAGGGCAGGCCCATGCCCGCAACCAGGGGCTGAAGCTGGCCACTGGGCGTTACGTCTGCATGGTCGATGCCGACGACTGGCTCGAGCCCGATGCGCTGGAGCTCGCTGTGCAGCAGATGGACAGCCAGACCGACTGTGTGCTCTTCAGCCTGCACTACGATTATGCCGACGGACGCTCCGAGCCCTATCCCATGGAGCCTTTCACCACACTTACGGGCGAAGAGGCATTCCGGCTGAGCCTCACGTGGAAAATCCACGGGCTTTACATGGTGCGTGCCGACATTCACCGCCGCCATCCCTATGACGAGACCTGCCGCCTCTATAGCGATGACAATACCACGCGTATCCACTACCTTGCCTCACGACAGGTGCGCCTGTCTGCAGGCATATACCATTACCGCCAGCACCAGGACTCCATGACCCACAGGGTGGACGTGAGACGTTTCGACTATCTGCGTGCCAACGAGAGCATGCGCCGCCAACTGATGGAGCTTGGGGTGGGGCAGGCTGTCCTCCATGAATACGAATGCCACCGCTGGCTCAACCTGGTAGGGGTCTACATGTTCTACTACTTCCATGGAAACCAGCTCAGCAAGCCCCATCGCAGCTATGGTCTCTCTGAGCTCCGCCGTACGTGGGAGACCATCGACCGCAGTGCCCTTCCCCCATCGCTCACCCGTAAGTTCGGCTACCATCCCTGCCACTGGTGGTGGATGTTCCGCATGGAGGAAAACCTCTATTTCTTCCTTCGCCGCCTGCTTGGCAGAAATCCGACTGCCATCCGCGCCCATTAACGAGTCTTTTTATCTCTCCCGTGGGCGAGAAAATTTTCTCTCGTAGGGGCGCAGATTCTCATCTTCATTGACGTGACAAGTGAAGTGCAAGAGCGAATGCAGAGCCGAGCTCGCTCGAGCTATGCTGAGCCGCAGCCTTCACTCGCTATGCATCTCCAAATGCATTGCAAAGGTACAAAAGATCCAGATGCAAAACAAGCATTTCTTTCATTTATCTCAGATTTATTTGAAATGTTAAAATGACGAACGAAGCAAGAGTAGAGTCAAACAAATTTACTTATTTTGAACTATGCCTTGCAAGGAGGAATTCGACGAAGTCAAATGTTGAGATTTCGGGAAACGTGCTTTCACGGTGTTCTTGCTTAGGCAAGCGACCAAAGGTCGAGCGACGCAGTTACGCAGTTACGCAGTTACGCAGTTGCATTTACCGCCGGCGAAGTTTCATTTTTCTAATGGATATTTATATTATATTATATATATAATATATTATATATATAATATAAAACTTTTATTTCTTCCAAAAGTCACAATCCCGTTACACCTTATGCAACTGCGTAACTGCGTAACAGTGTCGCTCGACCTTTGGTCGCTTGCCTAAGCAAGAACTGCGTCCTGGTTTTCCGCGTTATGTAGTGGCTGCATTTATACAAAAGAATCAAGGGGACAGGTTGTTTGAATGAATTCAATTGAATTCATTCAAACAACCTGTCCCCTTGATACCACCTAAAAAATAATTCTATGGCATATTACGACCTGATTTCAGAGAACGACGAAAGCACCGTTGTTGCTGAGTTTGAGAACGGATTCTTCGCTGTAGATTCTCCTTTTTTGAGCGAGAAGAACTTGGAAGACCAGTTTGTGGCTCAGTTAGGCACTCAGGAATACGAATTCCTGCCTGTCGGCACAGAGGCAGAACTGATAGGCAATCTGCGTCACCAGTTGGCGATGCCAAGGAGACGGGTTCATGACACCTCCTCCATGGTATCAGAAATCGACCGTCTCGTCTATCAGCTCCAAGACCTGACAGAAGAAGTTCCGAGCTTCTTGCGCTCCGTTGGTGCTCAGGCGCTTCGCGGAGGTCTCGCCTGAGCACCTTATAAAAATATGCGAAAAAATTTGGTTTTTCGCTCACTTTTTCGTACCTTTGCAGGCACATACTGATAGGAAATGAAGAAATAGACCATTGACTATGCCTGTGAGCTGTATTATATCAACGGCCGTAAGTTCATCCTCGGTCTGGAGGCCGGTTCGAAGCCCGAGCTACATGCCACTGATAATCTTGCATACTAATTAAAACAAAAATTATAATAAGATGAAGATTAATAAGTATTTCAACGCAGTGCTTTCAGCCGTTTTCGTAATGGGACTGGGCATGGGCGTCGCATCGTGCAGCGATGACGACAAGAGTGATGATAATAGTGGCAGCGGTGAGAAGACCGAGGCCGAGTTGGAACAGGAGGCGCTGGGCTGGTCGCTCATCACCCAGCTGACCGACGAGCGCAAAGCCCCCGAGGGCTGGGAGAATATGACCTTCAAGCCGACGATAGGCTCTCCCGTGGAGGGCGATCCCTACACCCGTGTGGTGGCTACGAACACCATGGAGTCGGCCGCAGCTCGTTTCGCCGAACTGGCCGATAATCCCCCGGGATTCAGCGAGGCCACTTCCGGCTATAGCTATACCATCGAGGGCATGGGCAAGCTGAGCTATCAGCGTGGCTCAGAGAGTGGGCAGTACCTGGCACAGGTGACGGTGGAACTGAAGCAGGTGCCCTACCTGAAGAGGATCCTCTACCAGACCCCCGAGCAGCGCGGTAACAACAGCACCTTCTCCGGCACGGCCTATTACCGCTTCGGCGACGTGGTGATGGATGGCGAAGGCTACTACTGGATCTGCGTTCGTCCGGCCTTCGGCAAGGAGGGCAAGCAGGACAGCCACTGGCTGTGTCTGAGTCGTACACTTCCCGAGAAGAATCTGGAACCCTACAAGACCAGCACGGGCAATCAGAACTACCTTCCCACCGGCCTTGGCTCAAGCACGAAGCACATGCAGAACGGCGCGGAGATGTTCTACGCCATGCTGCATCCCGACGACTGGCACAACAACCTGAGCGGCTCTCCGAAGCCCGCCATGTTCGATGACTTCAGCACCAAGAACTACCAGTATCACAACATTTACTTTTGGCAGCTTGTTTGCAAGGCCTGGCAGGATCAGGATCTCTTCGGCAGGGTGCTGGGCGTCTCAAAGGAGCAGCTTGACGGCGGTCTCTCCAATGGTCTGCATTTCCTCTATAGTGGCTACTCCTGGTGGTGGAAGACCTCTTGGTGGTGTACTCTTTATGAGGCCACCTACAAGAACGGTACTGGCAAGAAGTCGAACATGCACGACGCTGCAACATCCAAGTTGAAGAAGGACATGCACGACATCATCGTCGATGCCAAGGCTGGCGATAAGGTTGGAACGGTCAACGGCAAGTTCTTCGACAACGACAACGCCGTGCGCTGGTATGCGCGCTACAAGACAGGCGCACAACTCAGCAGCAATGGCAACTACAACGAGAAGACTGCCATCAGCGGTGTTCAGGAAGTATATGTCTATAATAGACTGCATGGGGTTGACCTGAACGATGAGCCCGAGGTGACTACCAAGGATATGACGATGGGAGATGGTGAGACTTACTATGGCGACTCCTACTATCGTATAGGCGACGTGGTGAAGGATGAGGACGGTGCCCTCTGGTTCTGCGTTCAGCTTTCAGGCGTTCCAGAGATAGTACGCGATGAATATCTGGAGGATGGTGTAGAAGCGGTTTACAACAAATATAAGATGAGAGTGTTGCCCAGTCAGTACTCTTGGTTCGTTAGTCTCACCCCCAAGGGCAACAGCAGCCAGTCGCTCTTCGAGGGCGACGGCCAGCAGTATTACACCAACCTGCCTACCATCAACCAAGCTAAGTATATTTCACATATCTTTGCCTACATACTTTGGGATGGCCTTTGGAGCAAGACTGGTGAAAGCTCATCGCTCGGCAAGACTTATAGGAACATTCTCCAGTACGCCAAGGTTGACCTGACCAAATTGGTTGTTCGCCGCGACAGTTTGTTCGATGCAGGCACAAATGGTGCCCAGACTAACCATTTACAGAATTGTTTTGTAAATCTCGCCTATAGCGATGCCAGCAATGCCGCCCAGCAGAAACAATCCTATATGCGCTGTATCATTGACGGCTGCGGACTGGATACTGATGATAATGGAAATTTAAAACCAGGCAGCCGCATGAATTATGACAGGATGCAAGACAGCTATACTACAGGCAACTACACCACAAAGATGTACATACAAGACGTGGGCAACATCAATATGGTACGTCAGTATGCCTATGACCCGTGGGTTACACTGCCCTGGTACACTCTTGGTAATATGGGACCAGACCAGAAAGATGGCGAAGCCACTGACATCTATCCTCATGAAAAGATCTTGGAGGGACGATATTCGCAGGCTGTACCCGAAAGGTTCCTTTGGGACGAGCAGAAGGTTGACTATAGTAACCCTGAGTTAACGTCGATGTACAAGGAGCCTATCACCATACTCCGCGTGATGCGGGTGAAGGATCGTGGTCTAAAACCCACCGAGAGCGTTGATGGGAAGAAACTGACCGAGGAATTCCTCTGTCCGTATGATGGCCAGCGTGATATATATGGCAATATGGCGGGGTTCATGAGCAACTTAGGTGATATTCCCTTCTTTTTTAATGGCAATAAGTATAAAGCGAAGGATATTCCCTACCTTGGGCAATAATACTGATATTATATAAACATAACATAAATGTGATGATGTATAATGATTAAGAAATATTTCAACATTGTTCTTTCAGCCTTCTTCGTGATGGGTGTGGGCGTGGGTGTCGCATCATGTAGCGATGACGACAAGGACGACAATGGCAGCGGTGAGAAGACCGAGGCCGAGTTAGAGCAGGAGGCGCTGGGCTGGACGCTCATCACCCAGCTGACCGATGAACGCAAAGCCCCCGAGGGCTGGGAGAATATGACCTTCAAGCCGACGATAGGCTCTCCCGTGGAGGGCGACCCCTACACCCGCGTGGTGGCTACGAACACCTTGGAGTCGGCCGCTGCCAGCTTTGCCGAGCTGGCCGATACCCCCCCGGGATTCAGCGAGGCCACTTCCGGCTATAACTATACCATCGAGGGCATGGGCAAGCTGAGCTATCAGCGAGGCTCTGAGAGTGGGCAGTACCTGGCACAGGTGACGGTGGAACTGAAGCAGGTGCCCTACCTGAAGAAGATCCTCTACCAGACCCCTGAGCAGCGCGGTAACAACAGCACCTTCTCCGGCACGGCCTACTACCGCTTCGGTGACGTGGTGGCGGACAATCAGGGCTACTACTGGATCTGCGTGCGCCCGGCCTTCGGCAAGGAGGGCAAGCAGGACAGCCACTGGCTGTGCCTGAGCCGCACGCTGCCCGACGAGAATCTGGAACCCTACAAAACCAGCACCGGCAACCAGAACTACCTTCCCACCGGCCTTGGCTCAAGCACGAAGCACATGCAGAACGGCGCGGAGATGTTCTACGCCATGCTGCATCCCGACGACTGGCACAACAACCTGAGCGGCTCTACGAAGCCCGCCATGTTCAATGACTTCAGCACCAAGAACTACCAGTATCACAACATCTACTTCTGGCAGCGTGTGTGCAAGGCCTGGCAGGATCAGGACCTCTTCAACAGGGTGCTGGGTGTCTCAAAGGAGCAGCTTGACGGCGGCATCACCAATGGGCTGCACTTCCTCTACAACGGCTACTCCTGGTGGTGGAAGACCTCCTGGTGGTGTACCCTTTATGAGGCCACCTACAAGAACGGCACCGGCAAGAAGTCGAACATGCACGACGCTGCAACATCCAAGCCTAAGAAGGACATGCACGACATCATCGTCGATGCCAAGGCAGGCGACAAGGTTGGAACGGTCAACGGCAAGTTCTTCGACAACGACAACGCCGTGCGCTGGTACGTGCGCTACAAGACTGGCGCACAGCTCAGCACCAGTGGCAACTATAGCGAGAAGACCAAGATGAGCGGTTGTAGGGATATCTATGTCTATAATACGTTGTACAACGTCGATCTGAATGACGAGCCAGAGGTTACAGAAAAAGAAAAGGTCTATACCACGCGTGGCTTCTATGTGATGGGCGACGTGGTGAAAGATAATGATGGCAACCGCTGGATTTGCATTCAGGAATGTCCGAACAATACAACTTACCCGGATGCCAAGCATGCCTACTTTGTCAGTTTCGACCAAAAGGCCCTTGGCAAGAATCTTTCTGCTCAGTATACGAACCTGCCGTCAAGGGATCTTTCCATGCAGCTGCTCTTCTGTATGGATGTACTCTATCACAACAGGATCAGTTCCGATAATATGAATGCTACTCGCAGAGCTTGCGAAAACATGAAGACTTACGCTGAAGTGGACCTGTCTGAAATTATTGCTTTTCGCGATACTGTGCATACATACAAAAATGGCTCAGGCGGAAAAATCCCCGTTTCTTTTATCAGTACACTCTATTATGATACCGACGGCACACTCTGCGTGCTCCGTATGATTGGTGACTACACCGCTTCACAGCCAGGAAACGGCGGTCGCGACTGGAGTTGGCGCTTCTACAGCAGTTATACACACAATCTGAGTACTGAGCCGAAGCGCATGGAGCTCAGAGACCTGGCTGATATCACAGATGTCATGAACTACAGCACAGACCGCTGGGTGATGCTGCCCTGGAAGGATCCCCTGACCAAAGAGGAGACTCCCTCGCCTGGCTATCTCCGGACGACACAGGACATCGATCTGTACCGTTTCGTCTATAAGGCCGGGCGCTCATGGAAGGATGGCACCTCTCCTATGAACATGTATCGCGAGCCCATTGTCGTGTTTGCCGTGAAGCGTCTGGTGGATACCGGTGTTGAGGTCAGAACCTTTGAAGACGGTACGCCCTTCAAAAGAGTTCATCTGGTTTCTGATGACGACCCTTATCTGTATGATGAAAACTATCCTACAAGCAATTTTATGGACGTATATACGATGTATCAGCATCAGATGTTCTTAAATGACAAGTCATACGTCTGGAGAATGGACAACGCAAAATAACTAAATATGATTAGAAACTATTTCAACGCAGTTCTTTCAGCCTTCTTCGTGATGGGTCTGGGCATGGGTGTTGCATCGTTGATGCTGACTGCCTGCAACAAGGACGATGACACACCCGACAATACGCAAGAAGCCAAGGAAGTACCTATGCAGGTGACGATTGTGTTTGAACCAGGACAGCTTGGGGCCATGAGTACCAACGACAATCTCCAATTGGATGTGCTGACGTTTGCCAATGAACATAAGGAATCGGTGGTAGGCTCCTTTATATGTCTGAGGACGTTTGAGAGAACCAGGGAGGCCATTAAGGAATGGGCTGAGGCAGACAAAGACGCGCCAGGTAGCGAGCACCGTCTGCTCATCCTTTCCTCGCCTGAACTGTTGCGCTGTATGAAAGGCGTGACACTGCGGGAAACCGATCATGTGTTGATGCTGAGGACCTGGCTGGACGATGCCAAGACCGTGGGACCGGCAGGACGGACGCATGTGCTGAACCTGTCTTATGCCCAGGCGGTGAGACAGGCCGTGGAGCGTTACAAGGCCAAGTACCTGAAAGATTATGCAGATACGCTGGACTACTTCACACAGAAGGAGTACGGCCCGTATAGGATCTATCGGACCTTCTGTTCCGTTCATGTGGCTGACAGTATCAACGAGACATTGCACGAGTTGTTCCCGGAGAAGAAAATTGGCTATAATACGAATGAGAACACAGGATTCTATGACATTGAAAACTGGGGTCTGGACGTGATTGACGAGCAAGCGGATCAGTGTAACTGGAGCGAGATGGTCTTAATCATGTCTTGGGCCACCGCATGGGATCCGCTTTTTGACGGGGTATTCAGCCAGCCCATCCAGTTTGTGGACTACGGTGTGTTCAATCGCAGCTATGAGTGGTACTGGATCACTCATGGCTATGACGATGAGCAGCCGCAGTGCGTGATTATCGGTGAACCG
>JAEEGG010002154.1_pt1 | contig 51444 bp, 36 predicted proteins | sample 9134161 | NCBI WGS metagenome assembly JAEEGG01 (sample SAMN16246543, study PRJNA631951) | gut metagenome | biome: gut microbiome; feature: rumen; material: CR-attached | host: Bos | place: Iran: Karaj | collected 2018-10
TCCAGGCTGCCGCCTCGCTATTGGGGATGAGCTGGGCGATGTTCTCGTCCTCCATCGTGTTGAAATAATCGACGTAGTGCTTGAAGTCATTCCATTTGAGCAGGGCGGGCAGCACTTGCGGACCCGAGATGATGTGCTGGCCAATGTGAGGGGCAATGGCAGCCTGTACGTCGCAATCGACTGTAGTGACGTTGGTCAAAGCGAAGTTGGCCTTCGGATCCAAAGCTTCAGCATCGGGGAGGTCTTCGTATTCCGTGCGATCGGCCTTCGTGTCGGGAGTGAGGTCGGTGCGGCGTGGACCTGTGCGGAACGTCAGACGCTCGATTTGAGAGATGGGCGCATAGAGGATAGCGCGCTTATTGAATGACTTTCGTTCCTTCCAGTTCAGTGCCTTGCCTTGGGCATCGGTGATTGCCGTGATGTATGCCTCAATCATACGAGTGCCGAGATTGACATCGGCCGTGACTTGATAGGTGACATTTGGATTGTAGTCCTTGAGGAGCGTGGTGTAACGAGCTCCCGTCTTGATGGTTACGAGTCCGTCGGATTGCCAGCAGATGCGGGAACAGGGATTGCCCTCGGCGTCGCAGAATTCGATCTGCAGTTCGCCGTGGTCGTCCTGCGAAGGCGTGATGTCGAAGGTGGCACGTAGATGACGTACTGCCGGGAAGAGACGGTCGGCCTTGGCGTAGTCGAAGGGGTCGGCATCCGACAGCACCAGTTCGGCCTGGGGCTTGTTGTCCTTCGAAAGTCCCTCCTTCAGCGAGATAGGTGCGAGGACGGGGCTGTAAAGGTTCCATTCGGTGAGGTCTGCGAGCGTCTTGGCATTGGCAATCTCGTCCTTGTGGCTGTGGCTCGTGGCACGTGTTCGAACGGGAACGGGGATGTGGGCCACCCACATATCCTCCTTATTGACGCTGTAGGTCACCCAGAGGTCGGAGTCGCAGGGCACTCCATTGCCGGCAAGTGGATGGCTCAGCCAAGTCTTGCCGTCATTGGCACGATGACCTGCAAAAGCGGGTAGGATGCCGCGCACGTACTGCGGGCCGTTCGACTTGTAGTTTCCGCCATAGCGCATCGATGAGATGTCGCCATGCACGAGGTTCAGCGTCTGGTAGTCGAGTCCGTCGGCCGAAAGGCTGATGGCGAGTGGCCAACGGAATTCCGAAGGATTATAGACGGTGGCATACATGCCATCGGTGAGGCGTTGTCCCCAGATCTTGGCATTCGAATTGACGAAGCCGGGCGCGCGGTGGACGAGTGTGTCCCAAGTCAAGCCGCCATCCTCCGAGTGACTGGTGAGCGCGTGTTTCCACAGCGAGACGATGGTCTTGCCATCGGGCAGCGTGTAATAGTTGAAGGCCTTGTATTCCTTGTCAATGGGAAGGTGCGGGTCCTGGCGATCACACTCTTCGACAAACTGCATCCAGTAAAGTGGAGAAGAGAGAATCTCCTCGACAGCCTTGCGGAATTTCTTGTCCTTCGACTTGGTGTAGAAGGGGAAGTTGGTGTTCGAAGCGTCCCAACCGTGGTTATAGTAGAAGAAATACACGGGTCCCAGGGTGCCGTCGGGCAACACTTCGCGCACCACGCGGCCGATGCCGTCGCCATCGTTGGGGTCATCCTTCTTGTGCAGACAGATTCCGTAGTTTCCGATAGCAAGCAGACGTGAACCCGTTTCGGCCGACGAAACATACCAGCCCACACGCTGATGCATCACAGCCTTGAGTCCTTCGCGCTTGAAGATGTTGGGGAACTGCTCCATGGTGCTCACCTTGTGGAGCGAGCCATCGGGATTATAGACCTTGCGGGTGCCGTCGAGGATGTCAGCAGGCAAGGTGTATTCGGGGAAAAGAACTTCGGGAGCCGTCCAGTTGTAGCCATCCACGGAACTTTGCATCCAGGTGATGCTCGAAGGGATGTGTTCGCCCAACGGGTCGCTGAGGAAATGCATCCAGAACCTGCCCTGCCAATAGGCCAGCATGGGCTGGTGATTGTAGGTCCAGCCCTTTGAGTCCTCGGCAGGGTAGAGCACGTTTTCCTTCGCCGGGCAGACAGTTGTGCCCATTGGTGCTTCGAGGCCACGGCTTCGCGAGGTGCGCATCGTCTGGATATTATGCACGCCAATGGCAGGCGCCAATCCGCCATCGAGCAAATAGGGATTGCTCAGCGTCGAGCCTGTGTAATGAATCTCCTGCGCGGAGGCGGGGAGGAGACAAGAGAGCATCAGTAACGGGATTGATAGAGCGGTAGCTTTCATTGTGTGTGGATGGAGGTTTTAATTAGATATGCAAAAATAAAGCAATACAACGTAATTTCCTATTTTTTCTATTGTAATTTTGCAGTTTTGTCTGTAATAAGACCGATTATCGAAACATTTGGCAAATCGACCATTCGATTTTTGCCCGAAAATTTGCATTATTCGCACGAATGTGTTATATTTGCACCGAACATTTAATCTTTCCTGAGATCCAGTAGGGTATAAAGTTAATAAAGAAGACATCATTATGAACAGGCAACAAGTAATTGATAGCATCCAGCAGGTAGCCAAGACTGCTCTGCCGAAGGGAAGTACTCTGCTGCTTTATGGTTCTCGAGCTCGGGGCGATGCTCATAAAGGTAGCGATTGGGATTTGCTAATACTGCTCGACAAACCCGAACTCAGTGACAGTGATTACGACAATGTGTCTTTCCCTTTCACGATGCTTGGTTGGAACATCGGCGAACTTATCATTCCCCAAATGTACACCAAGAAAGAATGGGATTCCATTTCATTCTTGCCCTTCCACAAAAATGTTGAACATGACAAAATTGTATTGGTATGAGTTTGAATGATGAAGAACGCAGAATAGTAGTTCGATTACAATTAGAAAAAGCTCATAATACTTTTAACCAGATTCCATTGTTGTCGGAAGCAGGTTATTGGGATAATGTCGCTAATAGGTTATATTATTCCCTTTTTCATGCAGTCTCTGCTCTGCTTATTCACGATGGATATAATGTCGGTTCACATCGAGGCGCTGTAGGTGCATTCGGCCAGCATTATGTTACTACTGGTATTTTCTCCATAGAAGAAGGTAAGCATTATTCTCGATTGCAGGGACTGCGAGAAAAGTCTGACTACAATTGCGCATATAATGCTTCTGAACAAGACATTGCTCCCAAAATTGAACCAACTCGACTTCTTATTGAGAAAATCGAGAGATACATCAATGGCGAAATTCCTTCAGATGGACGCTGACCGATGGGATATTATATCAGCCCCAAAAAAATATCAGCCAAATGACTTTGAAGATAGGTCATTTGGCTGATTTCGTTTTGTTACCTATTTTTGTTCGGAATGAACCAGTATTTCCTGAAGGACGATACCGGGATCAAGCAGGTAAATGCGCAGACGCTGACGGCCGGTTTGGGTGACGGGAATCGAACGGGAAGCATAGCCGCGAAGCACATTCCAGCGCCATTCCGCCGAGAAGTCTCCGGCATGGATGGAGTATACAACTGGTTCGCTATCGCCGAGTTGGATGGCATAGCGCGCATCGCGTCCCTCATAGACGTGGAGCGTCGGCAAGGTGCGGATCTCTATTTCTCGGTCATCTTGCTGGATGTCCAAGTCGTATTCCACAAAAGGAGCCGTGGAGATTTCGCTGAGCGGATAGGAAGGTGTGTCGAAAGGCTGGACAAGAACGCCGTCGGTATAGCCCAATTGCTGAACTCTGACGATGTCGCCCTGCTTGTCCTGGTAGAGTGATGCAGGAATACGGACACGCGGCTCGTTGACGAAAGGAGGGTAGAGACCGATGAAGATTCGATCGATGCGAGCATCGGCTTTTACGTCAGAAATGTTCAAGTGGGTGGCGCCCTTCTTCAAATGAAGTGTACCAACACGACTCCACATCGGTCCAACAGCAGGCGCATGCCAAACGTTGTTGATGGGCGTGGCAGAGGCATCGAAGGAATCGGCACCCGAAGTGACGCGGCAGAAAACGTTGTCGGCAGGCTCTTTCGAGAAATTGCGGATGGGCGAAAGTGCCTCGATCCAAAGGGGAATCTCGCCATCGGTATGGCTCTCGATAAGTGCTCCATCGGCCGATAGCGCATCATCTATAGACAAGAAGCGGGGCTTGGGGCCGCGTTGAGCCTGCTCAAAAAGCTCTTTCGTGCAATACGGCGGGTCGATCTTCTCGGAGCGGAACCAATGATAGGGCTGCCAGTTGAAGAAGTTTGCCCACTTGCCTGCGAGCAAAGTATTGTTATAATAATTGGTCCAATCGTTGAGCGAGGAGAACATCTCTTCCACGCGGCTGGCATCTGTCAGGGCGCCGATGCTGTCGCCCGAAGTGCCTCGCACCATGCTGCGACGAGCCAGAAGCTGGTATTCGTTGATCATCGCAGCACCACGGATGGGATAGCTGACCAGTTCGAAATAGGCGGCTTGGAGCGGCTCGGGGATGCGACGACAGAGGTCGGCAGCTTGTGCGGCCAAGGCACGCCATCCAGCCAGACGTTGCTCAATCTGGTGTTCGGAATAGTTGATGAACCAGACGTGCGAATCCTTGCTGGCCGCCTGCAAGCGATAATAGGCGGCTTGGATGTCGGCAATCTCCTGTGCCACGTCCCGTCCGAAGGTCTTTTCGGCCCAATACTTGATATAGTGATGCGCTTTGATTGGTTTCCAGCGGTCGATGTTCCAGGCAAGGTCCATCACAAATGATATTTCCTTCTCGGCAGGCTTGATGTCTCCTACATTGAACACCCAGATTTTTCGGGCACCGAAGGTGTATGCCTTGGTGAGTTCGGTACTGAGGAAAGCAGGCGAGAGAGGACTGAGCCAAATCCAGCTGGCCGGGTCGCCGTGATAGGACAGATGGTAATAGATGCCGGCTCCGCCTTTCCGCTTTTGTTCATTAGGATTGCAAAGGTTGCGGCAATAGCCATGCTTGTCATCGCTCCAGAGCAACGTCACGTCATCGGGCACTTGCAGCCCGTTGTGATAAGCGTCGAGCACTTCCTCATAGGTGCACAGTACTTGCGGAATCTCTTCGATAGGCTTGTGGATGTTGCGACGCAGCATGTCTCGCTGGTCGTCGATGGCCTGCTGCATCAGCTTGACGCGCTCGGCAGTGGAGTTGGCTCCTTCCATCGGATAGTCGTGGATGCCGCGAAGTCCGAGCGTGTAGGTATTTTCGTATTTCCCATTGGTGCGGACACGCTCTTCCCAATAGTCCTGCATCGTCTGGCGGTTGGTGATGTAGTTGAAGTCACCATAGGTGCCCACGGCCTTCCATTCGCCTTCGTTGTTGCGCAGCATCTGTTCGCAATGCGACGAACCCATCACGATGGCGTAGTCATCGGCCAGACGTGCGTTCTCGGGATTGGCATTGAAGGCCTGTGTACCTGGATGCATCGCAGGCCACAAATAGTTGGCTTTCAGTCGCAGCAGTAGTTCGAAGACTTTCACGTAGGTCTTAGGCCCCACTTTCCCCGACTCCTTGTCGAAGGTCTGTTCGGCCCAGCGTGCCCAACCGCCGAAGCGTTCGTCGTTGATGAAGATGCCGCGATACTGCACCGATGGCTCATCTTGATGGAATGTACCCGGTTCGACATACAATGCCTTCTTGCAGGCAGGTGTGACGTCGGCCCACCAGTACCATGGCGAGACTCCAATAGCCTCGGAGAGTGAGGTCAGTCCGAAAGCTGTGCCGCGTCGGTCGCTGCCGATGATGAGCAGGAGAGGAGTATGAAACTTGGGATGCTCGGTGGTCACAATCGTGAATGACTCCCACTTTCCTTTCAGGCTCGATACATCAATCCCTTGCTTGGCAACCAGCCCATCCATCAGTTTGCTTTGGCCCAATGTTCCTGCCACTACGGCAGCTGTAGGTCCAATGGACTTCCAGTTTTCGGCTGTTTTCAGTTCCGGCTTCAGGCCCGTCACCCGTTCTACATCGTCGGCCAGCATTCGAGTGGCAATGTCAACTACACGGAAGTCTTTCGCATCGGTGTAGATAAGGGCTGTCTGGTTTGGTGAAGATAGAGGGAACCATCCTTCTTCTGCATTTTCAGCCACTTGGGGAAAGCATGCAATTTCGCCATCGGCCTTTGCGACAGACGTTAAAACCATACAGCAGATTGCAGTCAGGATGAATGCTCGAAGGGAGAAATTTGTGTGTGTTGCCATTGTTAAAAGGATTATGAATTCAGAAATTTTCTTAAATGAAGATGGGTGATTCCGTTTTCATCGGCTCGGGTGACCAACGGTGTCATAAATCTATTATAATTGATTTTTGGGGCAAAGATGGCGATTTTATCTTTTATAAACGATATAATTCATAATTTTTCGACTTTTTTCTTCTATATTTGTTGCTTTTGGTGCGTAGGAGTACCAATTTAAACGCAATTTCAGCCAAACGACTGATTTTTTTGGTCGTTTGGCTGAATGGTGTTCAGTCGTTTGGCATTTTACCAAACTCTATATGTCAAAGGAGGGCTTATTTCTTTCCGATGATGCTGCTCATATCGAGCATCATGTTCTGTCCGCTCATGACGGTGGGTACGGTGCCGTTCCACTTCTCGATCCAGTCTTCCTGCACGATGAGCGGGCTGAGCGAGGCAGCGATGGTGCGGTTGTAGTAGGCTTCGGCATCGGCCTTGATCTGCATGGCTTCGGCAGCACCCTTGGCTTCAGCGATACGAATCTTTGCTTCGGCCTCGGCTTCCTTCACCTTGTTTTCGGCCTTGAGGGCAGACTGCACGGCAGCATTCTTTTCGTTGATCATCTGGGCAAGTGACTGCGGGGGTGTAATCTGCGAGGTGAACTCCTCGACGATGAATCCCTCGTCCATCAGCGATGACTCCAGACGGGTGCGAACGTCACGCTCGAAGTTAGCGCGGTTGGACATCAGCGAGTCGGAGGTGTACTGGTTGGCGCAGGTACGATAAGCCTCGTAGATGCAGGTGCGGATGTATCCGTTCTCCAGATCCTCGATGCCTTTGCGGTACTTGGTGAAGATGTCGCAAGCCTTCTCGGGATTGATGCGGTAGGCAATGGTGGGGTCCATCGAGAAAACCGAAGCGTCCTTGGCATTGACGTTGAAAGCCTCGTAGTTCTTACGCTGGATGTAGGTGGGATAGGAGAAGACGCTGGTGGTGATGGGATTGTAGAAGACCCAACCCTTGCAGGTTCCTTCCACTCCGCCGTAGTCCTGCTCGTTGGCCGACCACTTGTGGAACTTGATGCCGATTTCGCCTGAATCAATCACGGTGCAGGATGCATTGAGCGTGATGATGGCAGCGATGACGCAGAAGACGGTGATCCAAAAGCCGGGACGTGCTAGCAACATTGGTTTGCTCGAACGACGTGGGGCATTGGGGTTGACCTCCTCGTAGGGGGTGTAGGTGTTTTTGTTTGCCATATTAAATAAATGATATTAAGTGACATTTAGGGATTTGAAGGGATATTAAGGGACGTTACCTTTGTTGTCGGAGCCAGGGAACCAAGAAACAATTGTCCCTTAAATTCCCTTAAAATCCTTTATAATCTTAGGAAATCTTCACTGCTGTTCCGCTGATCGATACCATGAGCATGCTGCTGGTCTGGCCAACGGTTTCGAAGTCGAGGTCGATGCCAACAACGGCGTTGGCACCCATGGCTGCGGCACGTTCCTGCAGTTCCTTGAGGGCAGATTCCTTGGCTTCGACAAGCACGTTCTCGTACGAACCGGCACGTCCGCCGAAAAAGTCGTGGATGGAGGCCATGAAGTCCTTCAAAACGTTGGCACCGATGATGACTTCGCTGGTGACGATGCCATAATAAGTCTCGATGTTGTGACCTTGGATGGTCGGAGTGGTTGTTAGTATCATAATAGTTGGGAATTAATTGTTGTTCTATGTTTTTTGTCGATATACCGGAATTGCGGAATACCGGTATTCCGGTATATCGGTAAAAGAAAGCTATAACCGGATCTTCGAATCTTTCAGCCTTCGATTTCCTTGAGCTGGGGCTTCGGCATGGACAAAGCCAGGATGAAGTAGAGAATGAGTCCCGGGAACCAGGAGGTGAGGAAGGTGAGGCAGAAATAGACAACACGTACCAACGTGGGATCCAGGTCGAAGTACTCAGCCAGTCCGCCGCAAACGCCGCTGACTTTCTTGTTGAAGCTTTTGGTCAATCTCTTTGTCATAGTCGTATATTTTTAATTGTTAGTATTGCTTTTTTGTTGGTGCAAATATACGGCTAAAATCGGGAAAGACGTATCTGTTGACAATATTGTCGGGCAAAAAATTTTGCAGAAGACCAAAAGTTTGCAACCTTGTCACCATTCGAAATCGACGATGCTCACCTCGTTCTGACGGATGTCGGGACGCACGCAGACCATCTTGACAGGGGCAACGATGCGGTAGTAGCCTTCGCGGTTCTCGTTGTGCGGGATGAAGTCCTCGATGTTGTCGAGACCGTCGAGCTGGTCGCGCATCTTCTTTTCGATCTTGGCACGGATGGGAGCAAGGTTGTCGGGGAAGATGACGTCCTCGGTTTCGACAAACTTCTTCCGGCAGTAGATGGTGCGGTAGAGAGCCTCGATCTTTCGCTGCTCGGATGTGTAACTGAGGGGCAAACCTTTCTTATTATATTTATATGTATAGACGAGGATGAGGCTATAGAGTGCTGCTTCCTGCTGATTGAGACGCAGGCTGCGACCAATCTGTGGGAATTCAAATTCCGACTTGTTGGGCCAAAGTACGATGCGACTCTCCTTGGGTTCGGACTGAACGAGCAGGTTGAAGAGGTCGCGGTAATAGCCGTAATAACTGAAGTGTCCCAGATGATTCTCGTTGTCGAGCGGACGAACGGCGGTCATACCGGGGCTGGCCTGGCGATTGTAGTCGTCGAGGAAACGGCGAATATGAGCCTGAGGCGTGTCGGTGATTTCGATGCGGAGCAGGTCGGTGGAGCCCAGGTTGATAAGCAGGGATGGACGTGCATTGCGCAGGTCGTTCATCTCCATGCCTCGCACGAAGACCTGCTGGCAGAACGTGGCGCTGTCCATTTTCTCGATGCGGTCGTAAAGATGTCCGATCTGCTCGTCGGTCTTGGTGGGGGCAAAGTACTCGAGCATCTTCTTGATGATGACCGGATCCTGCTTGCAGAGGCTTTGAACGATGTGCTCCACGAAGAAGAACTGTAAGCCGTTCTGTTGGAGCATGAGCTTCATCAGTTCCCATTCGTCGAAGATCTGGCGATGGATGGCGGCGTTGTCTTCGGTTTCGAAGTAGATGATGTAGGTGCCGAGGTCGCCGCTGCGATGGCTTTTGTGGCTTGAGATGACTTCGCTCTGCTGTCCCTCGTCGTCGAGCAGACAATAGCGCAGGGTGAGCAGGAGCAGAGCCTCGTGCCGTTCGAGGATGCGATCGGTACTGCCCAGTTCGATGAGCGACTGCAGGATCTGCCGGCGTGTCGAAAGGTCGAGGCTCCTGAGCTGCTTGATGGCATCGGAGAGGGTAAGACGATTGGCTTCGGTCATCAGCGTGTGATCGAAGTTGTATTGCTGTTCCAGGACCATTAGCTTCTGTATCTCGCTTGCATCGATACGGCTGTCAGCCTTGATCATGCGGGTGATGACGAGCAGCAGGGCCACGAGGCTCTTATGGTCTAAGCGCTTGAATTTGGTTTCCATTTTTGTCGTTTAATTGGTCGCAAAGGTAGTAAGTTTCGCCCAAATCTCCAAATGTCGATGATACATTTTGCGAAAAAAAGATACACTTCCCGTAAAAAATGATACGAATTTGAAAAATCATGCCTCGTGATGTGCCATCATAGCGTATTTTTTAGTAAATTTGCAGCGCACATTGGTTTGTGACAAAACGAAAACTAGAACAATGTCCATCATCCGCATACATTCACTCAGCGACCCTGGCGTCGATATTTTCGGCGTCCTGACCGAAGCGCAGCTGCGCAACAGGCTCGAACCCGAGAAAGGTATCTTCATTGCAGAAAGTCCGAAGGTTATCCAGGTAGCCCTCGACAAAGGCTACGAGCCGCTAGCCCTGCTTTGCGAAGAAAGGCATATCACGGGAGACGCGGCAGACATTATCCGTCGCTGCGGCGACATGCCCGTCTATACCGGTGAGCGAGGAATGCTTGGGGCTTTGACCGGTTATAATCTGACGCGCGGCGTGCTGTGTGCGATGCGAAGACCCGAGGCCACAGCGAGCTTGGCCGAGAAGGTGGGAGAGCATGCGCGGATGGAGGATTTGCTGCGCGATGCCCGACGTGTGGTGGTGATTGATGGCGTGGTCGATACTACAAATATCGGCGCTATCTTCCGTTCGGCGGCTGCCCTTGGCATCGATGCGGTACTTCTGACTCCCACGGCTTGCGACCCGCTGAATCGCCGTGCGGTGCGCGTGTCGATGGGTTCGGTGTTTCTCGTGCCGTGGACTTATCTGCGAGAACCGCTACCCAGTCTGCATCGTTATGGATTCCAGACGGCGGCGATGGCATTGTCGGACGACAGTATTCCGCTTGATGACCCGCGCCTGAAAGAAGTTCCCCGCCTGGCTATCGTGATGGGCACCGAGGGCGACGGCTTGGCGAAAGAGACCATCGCTGATGCCGATTACGTGGTGCGTATCCCGATGTTCCACAACGTCGATTCGCTCAACGTGGCCGCCGCTGCCGCTGTCGCTTTCTGGGAGCTTCGGAAATAATATTTCTCATCACGAATTTGCGAATTATCGAATAATGGCGATTCGCACCGTTTAGTCAAAAATAATTCTTTAATTCGATAATTCGTGATAAAAAAGAAACCAGATTTCTGGGAGAGTAGTATTTATCATCACGAATTTGCGAATTATCGAATAATGGCGATTCGCACCGTTTCATCAAAAATAATTCTTTAATTCGATAATTCGTGATAAAAAAGAAACCAGATTTCTGGGAGAAAAGTATTTATCATCACGAATTTGAGAATTATCGAATAATGAGGGGCTGCACCGTTTCATCAATAATAATTCTTTAATTCGATAATTCGTGATAAAAAAGAAACCATATAATTCGTTAAAACTATGAAAAAGATTGTTGTGCTGGACGGCTATGCCGCTAATCCCGGTGATATCGGATGGGAGCCTTGGAAGGCCCTCGGTGAACTCACGGTTTATGAACGTACGGCTCCCGAAGAGACCGTGGAGCGTTGCAAGGACGCTGAGATAGTCCTGACCAATAAGGTCATTTTCGATGCGAAGGTTATCGAGGCATTGCCTGCCTTGAAATATATCGGTGTGCTCGCTACGGGCTATAATATTGTGGATTTGGAAGCAGCTTCTAAGCATGGCGTCATCGTTACCAACATTCCCGCGTATAGCACCTTGTCGGTCGCTCAGATGGTCTTCGCCCATTTGCTTAACATCACGCATCATGTGGCACAGCATGCCGAGCGTGTGGCAAACGGAGCCTGGCAGAACTCCAAGGACTTCTGCTTCTGGGACAGCGAACTGATTGAATTGGATGGTCTCACTCTCGGCATCATAGGGCTTGGCAATATCGGTCGTGCTGTGGCTCGGATCGCCCAGACTTTTGGTATGAAGGTGATGGCCTACAGCTCGAAGAGCGAGGAGACTTTGGCCGAGATGGGGATTTGCAAAGCTGCCAGCTATGAAGATGTATTCTGCACGGCTGACGTGGTGAGCCTGCATTGCCCACTGAATGCGCAGACAAAACATCTGGTGAATGCCGAGCGCTTGGCATTGATGAAGCCTTCGGCCATCCTGATTAACACAGGACGCGGTCCGCTCATCGACGAACAGGCTTTGGCCGATGCGTTGAACAATGGTAAGATCTATGCCGCAGGTGTCGATGTGCTGACACAGGAACCGCCTCGTGCAGGTTCACCGCTCATCGGGGCACGCAACTGCTACATTACCCCGCATGTCGCCTGGGCTACTCGTGCTGCCCGCGAACGTCTCGACAAGATTGCTTTCGACAATGTCCGCGCCTATCTGAGTGGAACACCTCAGAATGTGGTGAACTAGTTGCCAAAATAATTCTCAAATTCGATAATTCTTGATAAAAAAGAAAAGTTGAAGCGAGCATTTTATCCGAAGGAATACGCAGCCTTGACGCGGCTTGGCGTACCCATACTGATTGCGCAGATCGGCTTTACCCTGCAAGGTATGGCCGATACCATCATGGTGGGCCAGCATCATGCGCAGGAACTGTCGGCTGTGGGCTTCGTCAATTCGATCCTGGTCTTTGCCATCATTCTTTCATTAGGTTTCTCGCAGGGTGCCGTAGCCGTAATCGGTTCACTCTATACGCAAGGCAAGAACCGAGAGATTGCCGAGGTGCTCAAAGCAAGCATTGTGGCCGATATGCTCCAGATGCTCCTCCTGACCTTGGTGATGACGGGCATCTACTTCTGTTTGCCCAGGATGGGGCTCGATACCGAACTGCTGCCCCTGATGCAGAGTTACTATCTCATCCTGCTGCCCTCGCTTCTCCTTTTCGGATTCTCGTCGGCCTTCAAGCCCTTCGCCGATTCCATCAATGACACGAAACTGTCGATGTGGATTCTCCTCGCCAGCAACGTTTGGAACATCCTATTCAACTGGCTCCTCATCTTCGGCAACGACACGCTCCACATCCCCGAAATGGGCATCGAGGGTGCAGCCTACGCTACGGCTACGAGTCGTTTGCTGATGGTGGTGCTCTTCCTTTTTGTCGTCTTCGGCACAAAGCGCTACGAAGACTATATGAAGTATTGGAAGGAGGCGAAGGTGTCGTGGCCACGCATTGTGCAGCTCAACAAACTGGGCTGGCCCATTGGTGTACAGATGAGTTTCGAGCTGGCTGCCTTTGCAGGTGCGGCGCTAATGTTGGGTTGGGGCGGCAAGACTTGGGATGCCGCCTCGGCATTAGCTTCGCATCAGGTGATGAACTCCATCGCCTCGCTCATCTATATGTTCTATATCGGCATCGGCACAGCCATCGCTATTCGTGTGGCAAATTATCATGGACTCGAAGACAATCATGGTGTGCGCTGTGCGGCCAATGCGGGTTATCAGATGATTCTGCTGACGGGTATCATTGCCTCAGCCTTGGTTTTTGGTTTCCGTCATGAACTGGCAGCACTCTTCGTCAACTCGGCCGATGCGGAGATGTTCCAACGTGTTTCCGAAATCGTGGCAGCTACAACCGTTCCCGTTATTCTTTATCAGTTTGGAGATGGCCTGCAAACGGCTTACGTCAATGCCCTTCGCGGCTATGGCGAAGTGAAGGTGCTGATGAAGTATTCCTTCCTGGCCTACGTCGTCATCTCTATTCCTATGTCGTATTTGTTTGGCATCGTTATGGATTGGGGCTGCTACGGCATTTGGATGGGTATGCCGTTTGGCCTGACTGTCGTTGGCATACTTTACCTTCTTCGTTTCCGCAAAATTACCAGACATCATGAAGCAACGAGCCACTAACAATCGTACACTTACACTTGAGGATGCCGAACGTCCCGCGTTGCGAGCCATGCTGAAATCGATAGAAGATCTTCGGCAGGAAAACCCATCTTCTTGGCTCGATGCCGTCATCTGTGCTGATATGATGGAGGCGATGCAATGGATTCCCGATGAGGTGGTCGACCTCATCATCCTCGATCCGCCCTACAACCTGACGCGCGATTTCGGAGGCAGTTCTTTCACAGCGCGCAACGACCAGGAATATGAGGAATATCTGCGCTCGTGGATGCACGCTGTCTGCCAGAAGCTGAAGCCAACCGGTTCGCTCTATCTTTGTGGCGATTGGCGTTGCACGGCAGCGATGCAGCGTGTGCTGTCCGACGAACTGACCATCTTGAACCGCATCACGTGGCAGCGCGAAAAGGGGAGGGGAGCCAAGAGCAACTGGAAGAACTCGATGGAGGACATCTGGTTTGCTGTGAAGGATCCGCAGCATTATTATTTCAATGTGGAGGCCGTGATGATGAAGCGCCGCGTACTGGCCCCCTATAAGGTGAACGGTGAGCCGAAGGATTGGGAAGAGGGTTCGGATGGAAAATTCCGCTTGACCTATCCTTCGAACTTCTGGGATGACATCAGTGTGCCCTTCTGGTCGATGCCAGAGAACACCGACCATCCGACGCAGAAACCCGAGAAGCTTATTGCCAAACTTATTCTCGCTTCGAGCAAGGAAGGCGATGTGGTATTCGATCCGTTCATGGGAAGCGGGACAAGTTGCGTGGTGGCCAACAAGCTTGGGCGCCGTTACTGCGGCATCGAACAGAATGAGGAATATTGCCTGTGGGCGCTTAAACGCCTCGCTTTGGCCAAGGAGGATGCTGAAATCCAAGGATATGCGGATGGTGTATTCTGGGAGAGAAATACGAATCCGCACGGATAAACTGTATTATATATGCCTTATTTTCAACCTTTCGGATAGCAAAACGGCTTGTTATTTGCAAATATTGTTAATTTTTCGTAATTTTTTGTATTGGATTTATAAATAGTCTTTATCTTTGCAACCGATTGTACATAACCTTTATAATAAAAATGTCAAAATGAAAAAGTTTTTTGTTCTTTTCGCAGCTGCAGCCCTTGTGCTCAGCGCATGTAGTGGTAATGAGAAAAAGTCTGAGCCCGCTCCCGAACCAACTCCTGCTGTAGCAGAAGCTCCTGTCACCGTTGAACAGGCTGCTGCTGACCTCAAGGCCGCTGTAGAAAGTGGTAGTGTAGAAGCTATTGAAAAAGTGCAGAAGGAGATTGAGGAACTCCAGGCCAAGGCCGGTGATTTCACCGAGGAGCAGAAGGCCAAGTTCAACGAGCTTACCGAGAGCTTCAAGTCTGCCAAAGACGAGGTCGTAGCCAAGGCTAAGGAGGCTGGCCAGGATGCCGTTGAAGCTGTCCAGGATAAGGCTAACGAAGCTGCTGACGCCGCTAAGCAGGCCGGCAAGGATGCCGTTGACGCAGGTAAGGAAGCTGTTGACAAGGCCAAGGAGGCTGGCAAGGATGCTGTCGATAAGGCTGCCAACAAGGCCAAGGATCTTGTCAAGTAATTCTCTTATTGCTTGCTCAAGAAATCTTTTCGGAAATCTTTTTTGAGAAATTGGAAGGCGAGTCTCTTCACGAGGCCCGCCTTTGATATTTTGTTTCTTTTTTATTTCAATTTATCATCCTCCAGTCTAAGGTATACTCATGCTGGTAGTTGGCAAGTTCGTCGTCGGTCATGCGGACGTATTCCGAGAGGCCGAAACCACTTTGATACATTCCGAGGCCATTGCCGTTCATTCCGAGGCGTTCGATAGTCATGATGTACCATTGTCCGTCAACCTTGTAGACTGACAGGATGTTCAAAAGGAAAAAGTTGTCGTTAGGGGCGTTGAGACGCACGTCGCCATGGTCGTAGTCGATGGTGATAGGCCAGTCGTAGTATCCGGGTTCTTTGGCTCCGTAGAGATAAGAGAAGGTGGTCATCTTGTCAGCCGATGGAAAATAGTAGTTGCAGCATCGGGCAGTAGGATTCTCCTTGAAGTATTCTTCATAAACCAACGCACCATGCTCATTGATTTCGTAGGTGTGGAGCCATTTCCAGCCATGACTGATGAGTTCATTTGTTATTAGTCGCTGCTCCTCTTCCGTTAATTGTGTCGTGGGATAATCCCGTCGAGGAATACCTTCCCTGTCGATAATGAAACCGCCCGTGGGAGGTTCGATGATGAGGATAGGCTCCTCCTTGTCATCGAGGTCACAGGAGGTGAACAAAGGAGCCATCAGAAGCAACGTACAGGCGAAGCACAACTTTTTTGTGGAATGATTCAAGAATGCAATCTTTTTCATGTCAAATTATTTGTTTGGTTCTTTACCCCATAAATGCACGACAATCGAAAACCTTGCATTGGTCAAGAATGAGAGAAAGCTTTTCTTCTATTCTTTTCTGTACTTCGCTGGGCTTGAGCCCCCAGCGTGGGGCAATGATGAGGTCGGAGGGAGCGGAGGAGGCAAAGCGTTCGATATGGATGTCTTTTCGAAGGCGGGAGATAAACTCAGCAACCAACGAAGCGTATTCGTCGATGTTCATCGAAAGGAAATCTTCGGAATGATTGGCATATTCCTGAGCTATTTTGGTTCCCTTGAGAATTTGCAGTTGATGCAGCTTGATGGCATAGATGGGCAGGTGATTGATGAGGTCGGTTTCGGCAAGTATGTCCTCCGTTGTTTCTCCAGGAAGGCCTAAAATGAGGTGGATGGTGGTATTGATACCTGAGTCGGAACATCGTTGGATGGTGGAAAGGCTGTCCTCAACCGTGTGCCCGCGATTGATGCGTTGGAGCGTCTTGTCATAGAAGGATTCGATGCCCAGTTCGAGCGTGATGAGAAAACCTTTGTCTTGAAGATCTGCCAGATATTGCAGAACATCATCTTCGATGCAATCGGGACGTGTGCCAATGACGAGCCCGACAACATCTTCGACCGAAAGTGCTTCCTCGTAACGTTGGCGTAGCACATCCAAGGGAGCATAGGTGTTGGAATAGGCTTGGAAATAGGCCAAATACTTCATGTTGGGATATTTGCCCGCAAAGAAGCGCTTCCCTGCTTTGAGCTGTTCACGAATGCTGGTCGAACGGCGACAGTAGGAAGGATTGAACGCATCTGTGCGACAAAAGGTGCATCCCCCTGTCCCAACGTGTCCGTCACGATTGGGACAGGAGAATCCACCATCAAGCATGAGTTTCTGGAGTTTCATCGTATCTCTAATATCCTTACCGGCGTGGGTTCGGCAGCGACAGATGTTTCGCCATCGCCTTGATGGACGCATTGCACGTAGAGGTGCAGGTGACGTTGAGCTTTCCACAGTTCTGTGTCGAACGAAGGCTCCCAGGCATCGACCGAGTAGTCGGTGAGGTCGGAGAGTTCCCACTGTCCAGCGCGCAGATCGGCAGTATGATAAAGCGAGACACGGCTGTCGCGCTCCACATCTCGTACAATGTACCACGCCTCGTGGCCATCGATAGCAACACGCGGACGGGCGATGGGAATCATCTTGGTGCCGCCTCCCGACAGGCTGAAAGGCGTCTTGCGTTGGCTTACCTGCTGTTGCTGCCAGGTGCTACCATCGTGCCAGACGATGCGATACTGCGGGATGGAGTCCTCCTGGTTGCGCCAATAGGTGGCGATGTAGGGATGTCCTTCGGCATCGGTGCTCATCGAAGTCTGGTTGATGAGTTCGCTGTTCTGGGGAATGCGGCAGGCATATTCGGCATTGTCGGCCGTGATGGGAAGCACGTAGGGTGTACCGTCGCTGCGCTGCCACGTCTTGCCCTCGTCGGTGGAGCAGGCATAGCACAGGTCGTGATTAGTTTCGACGAGCCAGGTCTCACGCCATACCCAGCTGACGTGGATAGTTCCGCGCGCATCGACAAAGAGTTGCCAATAGGCATTGCGGAGCTGTTCTCCATCGATGAGCACATCCTGCAAGCGGCTCCATTTGCGTGTTTTGATGTCATACAGGTTCATGACGAGGTTGCCGCGTCCCGATGCGCCACTGCGATAAGCGAAGAGGACATTTCCCGAAGCCAGACGATAGAACTCTGGATAAGTGACATCGAGCTCGTCGGGGACGAGTGCATCCATCGAAGGGCTGATCATTGGTTCCATATCACCTAAAGTCAATGAGCCAGGCTCAACACTACGCGCATAATGGAGGGGATGTCCATGATGATCGAACGAGACGTGCAGATAGCCGTCGCCATCGGGCATGATGCTGATGACGTTGTGCGCATCCTGCACATGTCCCTGATACTGGGTCTTCTGTAGGACAAATTTTGTTTCGCCGAGCTGACGTTTGCACAAAGTAAGCCATCCTGCCGAATCGTAGTAGGCTACGTATTGCGTCTGTCCGAGGGTCGCCACCGAGCTGTTGCGGAATACGGTGGCATTGACGGAGTTGTTGCTATAGCCGATGCCAGCTTCGATGAAGCGTGGCAGTTCCACCTTGGGCTGACAGCTTGCCAGCAGCAGCGAGACAAAGACGAGTAGCGAATAGAATTTTATTTTCATAGTTTTAGGTTATAGTCACTATAGTTAATATAGTCACTATAGCTGATTTTATTTCACTAATCTATACATCTCGCAGCAAGCCAACAGGAAAGCGCCTGTGCCGAAGTTGGAAATCGACTTCTGGTCAACGGTCTGGCCTGGGATGGCGCGTTCGCCGATAGGCTGGACGTAGCCTACGCTGCCGTCTTCCTGTAGGGCAGTGGTGGTAAGATATTCCCAAGCCTTGACAATCGTGGGCATGTAGGCCTCACGGTCGAGCAGACCATTGTTAACACCCCAGAGCAAGCCGTAGGTGAAGAAGGCTGTGCCGCTGGTCTCGGGTCCTGGCGCATGCTCGGGGTCGAGGAGCGAACGGGTCCAGTAACCTTCGGGCTGTTGGCAGTTCTTCACGGCTTCGCACATCTCGATGTAGGTCTGACGGAATTCTGCCTTGTCCTTCCACGTGTCGGGTGTGTCGGCCAAAACCTTGGCAAGTCCGGCAACTACCCATCCGCAGCCGCGTGCCCAGAAATCCTTGCTGCCATTGAGGCTAGCGTGCTTCGGGTAGAGGTATTTGCCATCACGGTAGAAAAGGTGCTGAGGCACGTTGGCCATCGGTTGGCCGAGGGTGTCGGGGATGCTCTCCTGTCCGTCGTACATCAGGTTCTTGGCGAAGGTCCAGTATTCGGTGAGTTTCTGGAGATACTGCTCGTTGCCAGTGATGTTGTAGAGTTTTGTCATGACCGGCATCACCATATAGAGGCCGTCGGCCCACCACCAGTAGTCATTGGCCGAAGTGGACATCTCGTATTCCATGACTTCGCGTGCTCGTGCAATCTTCTGGTCGTCGGGCTCGAGATTGTAGAGGTCGCAATAGGTCTGGAAGCAGATCTGCCAATCCCCGAAGAGTACGTTGCGGGGCTTTTCGCCGTAGTTATAGACCCATTCGGCAGGATTCGAGTTGGTGGCACCCTTCCACTGGGCGGCTTCGGCCCAGGTCTGGCTGTAGCCGATGAACTGCGCCTTGAGTTCGTCGGAGAGTTTGCACACCTCCATGTTGCCTGTATGATAGGCAGCATTGTCCCAGAAGGGGCTATTGTTGGAGTAGGGCTTGAAGGTCCACTCGTTGTCGGGATCGGTGGTGTAGGTAGCATCAGCGGCTGCAATGAGTGGGTGACTTTCCTGCCACTGCGTATTGACCTGCTTGATGATGCTGACAACAGTATCAGGGGCAGGGAGATTATATTGCGGCGCCTGCTTGGTGCATGCTGCAAGCGAGAGGGCTGCAACTATGATTGGAAGATATTTTTTCATGAGGCTATGTTTTTTTGTCTCTAAATGTTCGGAGTAACTCAGAATATTCGGAGTACTCCGAAAAATTAGGATAAAGTACTCCGAAAAATTAAGATAAAGGGATTACTCATTATTCCCAATAGAGGATTTGCTTGTTGATGTGCCACTTGTGGTCCTTCGGGAAGTCTTCGGCTTCCCAGGCTTTCTTGGAGGTCCAGGGCTCGGCGGGATCGGTCCAGAACGGGTCGTCGGCTGGCAAACCGAGGGGTAGGAAGGCAAGTGTGGTCATGTAGAGCGAACCGTTGTTGGTGTAAACGTCAGCTACATTGGGATGCGAACCTACGAAACCGATGGTCAGGAATCCTCCCTTGTTGAAGTTGGTCGGAGTGGTGGCTGGAGTCGCCGAAAGACCGAGTTCGTAGAGGTCGGCAGCGTACATGCGCTTCATGACGGCTGTGATGGCTGCGCGCACTTGTCCGTTTGTGAGTTGCTTGGGCAAACGTTTCTGCCAGGCCATCATGGCCAAGGGCTGGAAGACGGCAAGGCGATAGGGGATGCTGCGGCCAAAGACGGGGTAGGTGCCTTCGGGCGAAACCATGCGTTCGAGGATACAGCTGAACTTCTGCATGCGTTCACGAATCACACCGAGACGATAGGTGGGACCTTGTGTCTTGTAGGTCACAGGATCGACACTATGGATGAGGTAGCTGTTGTTGGGCTGCACGTCGCAGACCATCTCGACACATTCGGCATACATCGGATGGATGACGTACGAATTGTAGTAGTCGAAGGCAAACGACGGACCATCGGCATACCAGCCATCACCGATATACCATTCCTCGGCCTTGTTGACAGCCGTCTTGATGCGGAATGCATCGTAGAGCGGACCTTCGAAGCCCTCTTTCTGAAGATCGACACCAGCCTTCTTGAGCGAAGCCTCGGCCTTCATGAGGAAGCACTCTTCCATACCGCAGAAGAGGAACCAGTTCTGATAGGGTGGGTCGTAGCGGTGGAGCTTCTGCATCTCACGTACGTAGCGCAGTTTGGTCTCGGTGCTCAATGGTTCCCAAAGGGCATCCCAACCGCGATGGAAACTCTCGACAACGTAGGCAGCATCAACAAGCGTTTGTCCGCCCGAGCCCCAACCGAGATAGTCAGGGCTGGCCGGATCGACGGCGTTGGCGTAAGCCTTGAGTGCCCATTCGCGCAGCTGCTTGCGTTGCAGTCCTTCGGGTGTTTCGTCATCGGGCAGCGAAAGCCAGGGGGCAAGTCCTGCCATCAGGCGACCGAAGGCTTCCATGTAGGTCACCTTCTTATTGCGTCCGTCCCAGGTAGGCGACACTTCAAGATTGCCGTTCTCGTAGGTCATCACTTGCTGCAGACGTCCTTCGGCCATCGGCTCGAGCACGGGCTGTGCCATGCGATAGAGCAGAGTGGTCCACACCTCGCGGTCGGAAGGAGTCTTTACGACCTTCTTCTTGGCAGAGACAGGAACGGACATCAGCATCAGAACGAGGAGGACGGCGGCAGACAAAAGTTTGTGTTTTTTCATATGATAAGAGGAGTGAAAAGGAGAGGTGCCTTGGAGGGCATTGCCTCGCATGACACCTCTCCCGAATACACACATATATTAACTAAGCCAGGAAACTAAGTTTTATTTGACATCGTAACCAGGATTCTGCTGTAGTTCGGCATCTTTGTTCAGCTGGATCTCCGACAGAGGAATGGGGAGCAGACAATGTTTGTTGGCATCGAAACCGGAGATGGCTTTGCTTGGGGTGCCCTCGGCATATTTCGACATAATCATCTGAACGCGCTCGGCCAGCTTGCCTGTGCGGCAGAGTGTGTAGCGACGGTTCTCCTCGCCAACGAGTTCGCGGATACGTTCGTCGAGCAGGAAATCCAGGCTCATGTCGGCAGCGCTGACAGCTCCGGCAGTAGCATTGCCTGTTTCTTCACGATAGGCCTTGAATGCACGGTCGCGCAGTACGTTGATGTCTTCGGCTGCACCAGACATGTTGTTCTGCATGATTCGAGCCTCGGCACGGAGCAGATAGGCATCAGCCAGACGCATGATGGGCCAGTCCTTGACAAGTGCATAGCCGAAATCGTCGGTCGGATCGTAGCCACCCCACTTGGTGGTGTGCGGGTACATCACGTTCAGGGTGTCGTTCACGGTCCAGTAGGCACGGTCACCTGTCTTCACGGTGATCTTCTGGGCACCGGCTGTTCCTTCATCCACGCGGAAACCGTCCTTCACATAAATGTCTGCAGTGAAGCCGGGCTTGTTGTAGAACAGGACACGTCTGATGTTGTGGTTCGAATTGCGGATATCACCTTTCTGGTAGATGGCGTATTTCACGTAGTTGCTCAGACGGAGACGGCCATTGCCGCGACCTCCAATGGAGTCGGCATTTACCATGCCGTTGATCTTATGGAAGGCTGCCACCCAGTTACGGCGTTGCTGCGGGTTGTCGATGGTACCACCGGTTACGTCGCGGTTGAATTCCATCTGGAACACCCAGATACCCTCGGTGTTGCCCTGTGAACGGCGTTGGTTGCCCCAGCGGAACATGTCGCTGTAGTAGTCGCCGCTGTCGGAGAGGAATACGCCGTAACGTTTTTCGATGAGTTTGTAGTTGCCGCTGTTGATGGTAGCACTGACAGCTGCCTCAGCTTCGCTGTACTTGCCCATACGGTTGAAAGCCTCACCAGCCAGAATGCGGGCACAGTCCTTGTTGATACGGCTCTCGGTGGCAGTTTTACCCACCTCCGGCAGGTTGGCCATTGCATCATTCAAGTCGGCGGTGATGACTGCATCAATCTCCGAGACAGCGGTGCGGGTAAAGTCGGTGCGCGGCTCGGCCTTGCTCTCGGTAATCAGAGGCACATTGCCCCAAAGGGTGACGAGCAGATTGTAGCTGTAGGCACGGAAGAATTCTGCCTCACCTTTAGCGGCTGGATCCACTCCCTCGGTATTGATGATGATGTTGGCGCTGTTGATGATGCTGTAGAGATTCTCCCAGAGGAAGCTGACACCACCGTTCTCGGCGTTCAATGAGCCATACTGGAAGAAGGGAACCTCAACACCCTCGGTGTCGCCAGGGGCGCCCACGTCGGTGCCGTCCTGCCAAATGCCGGTGAATCCCTGACGGCTGGACATGCCCCAGAGGGCAGCGTACTTATAGTGCAAGCCGATTAACTTGGCGTTCACGTCGGTAACATCTGTGCCATATTGTGAAAACATGTTCTCATCGAGATAGCTGTCGCTGCAGGCGGAAAGGCCAATGGTCAACATGGTGGCAACAGATGCACTATATATGATATTCTTGATTTTCATAACTCTCGTGTATTTCTATTATTCAAATCTTCAATTACTCAATTATTCATCAGAAGGTAACGTTCAGTCCGAACACCATGCTCTTCGTCATTGGATAGTTGTTCTCGTAGCCGCCCCATCCGCGCTGAGTGATGTCAGACTCGGGGTCCCATCCAATCCAGTCGGTGAAGGTGAAGAGGTTGCGTCCGCTGGCATAGATGGTCAGCGCGTTGATGTTCAGTGCCTTGGTGATCTTGGCCGGGAATTGATAGCTCAGCGTGATGTCCTTTATGCGGGTGAAGCTTGCATCACGTGGGAATCCGTAGCCCCAACGGTTGGAGGTCTTGCTCAATGAGCGGAATTCGTTGGTTGGATTGCTTTCCGACCAATAGCCTACCTCAAGGGTACTGTTGCGACGACCCATCTCATCGCTGGCCATAGCCAGCAGCGAATTGTTGCGCTTCAATCCCTGTACGGTCTGGATGAAGATACTCAGAGTAATATTCTTGTATGAGAAGGTGTTGGTCAAGCCACCAATCCATTTTGGAGAAGTCTGTCCTTGGATGGTCTTGTCGCCTTCGGGAGTAATCTTGCCGTCGCCATCGATGTCGCGTAGTTTGACATCACCAGCTTGAGCCTGAGGATCCTGTTTCTGGTGGTCACCACGTTCGATCTCATCCTTTTGCCAGATGCCTTCCATCTCATAGTCGTAGATGACGCTGATTGGATCTCCGATGAACCAGCGGTTGCCGAGGTCATCCTTGCCGTCGCCATAGAGGTCCTTGATCTCATTCTTGTTCCAAGACCATACGAGAGAGGTGCTCCATGTGAAGTCCTTCGTCGAAATGTTCTTCGAGTTGATGGTGATTTCGAGACCCTTGTTGGCTGTCTCACCCATGTTCATATATACATTCGAATAACCGGAGATCTTCGGCAGGTTGCGCTGCAGAAGCAGGTCGGTAGTCTTGGATGTATAGAAGTCGATATTACCGTTGATGCGGTTGTTCAAGAAACCGAAATCTACGCCGACGTTGAACGACTTGGTGGTCTCCCAGCTCAATCCAGAGTTGCCCATGCGACTGTTGGGATAGAGGGCGGTGTATGAAGCTCCGTCAAGAGCAAGTGCTGCATTCGTCATCTTGGCAAGGGTCTCGTAAACGTTGATAGCCTCGTTACCTGCCTTACCATAGGAGAGGCGAAGTTTCAAGTTGTTCAGCCAATCGTTAGTGCCCTCCATAAACGCTTCGTTGGCAATATTCCAACCTAAGGCGACCGAAGGGAACGTACCGTATTTGATGTTATCACCGAACACCGATGAACCATCTCGACGAACGGTAGCGGTGAAAAGGTAGCGGCTATCATAGGAGTAGTTGATACGACCCATCTGGGAAACGGTGGTGTATAGTTCGGTTTTAGACTTTGCTACCTGAGTGCCGCCACCACCAAGGTTGTGCCACAATAATTCGTCATTGATGAATTTGCTGGCTGCCGCCGTGTTATCGTGATACTTCCTTCGCGAGGAAGCATAGAGGGCAGTCAGGTCGATGTGATGCTTGCCAAAATCACGAGCCCAACTCAAAATGTTCTCGGCCGTATAACTCTGGGTTTCGGCATTGAAGATATAGCCATATCCGTTCAGGTCGTTCTGTTCAGCACCATTATAGTAATTCTCGCGCTTAGGAACGTAAGAGTAACCGAAGTTGAACTTGTAGTGCAGACCCTTCAGTGGCGCCCAAATATGGCCGAAATCGAGGTCGGCGTAACCATTCAGGTTGATGTTCCACTGACGACGCTCATGATCCTGGTTTACGTCACGCATGGGGTTGAAGAAGAGGTTCTCCGAAGCCATTGGGTAAATGCAGTACGAGCCGTCCTCATTGTAAACCTGGCCATAAGGCGACATAGCTTCAGCCATCAGGAAGTTCACACGGCCGCCATCGCGGTTGTGGCTTACGATGTAGGTGTTTGTGCCAATCTTCAGGTAGTTGGTAACGTCGGCGTCAATGTTCAGACGAAGTGAATAACGCTTGTAGTTGAAGCCTTTCAATACACCCTTCTGGGTCAGATAGTCACCCGAGATGAAGTACTTTACTTTCTCAGCGCCACCATTGATGGTAACGTTATGGTCCTGAATGATACCTGTGCGTGAAACCATGTCGTAGATCCAGTCAGTTTCCTGTCCTGCGGCCTGAGCAGCGGCTTCGCCTTGGTTCTTGACATAGTCATTGTACATGGTCTCGCCAGCATTCTGAGCCACATAATCCTTGTAGCGCTGGGTAATCTGTGCTCCATTGCAGAAGTCCATCTTGTTGGCAAAATCCTCTATGCCGACATAGCCGTTGTAACTGATGGAAGGCTTGCCCTCCTTGCCGTGCTTGGTGGTGATAAGGATGACACCGTTGGCGCCATTGGTGCCATAGATGGCTGTTGCAGAGGCATCCTTCAGGATTTCCATCGATTCGATGTCGCCAGGGTTGATGTCATTCAGTGAACCACCGCTCTTCGAGATGGGCACACCATCGACAACAATGTAAGGACCTGTACCTGCATTGATGGAGTTGCGTCCACGCACAAGTGCAGAAGGAGCATCACCAGGTATCGAACTGCCCTGCGAAATGGTTACACCGGCAGTCGCACCCTGAACAGCTTGCAGTACGTTGGTGACAGGAAGTTTCGAAAGACGAGCCTTGTCAACCGAGGCAACCGATCCAGTGATGTCGGACTTCTTCTGAGTACCGTAACCTACTACGACGACCTCTTCGAGTTCTTCGTTGCCTTCCAGGGTTACTTCGATAAACTTCTTGCCTGCCACAGGAATCTCTTGCGAATCCAAGCCTACAAAACTGACGACGAGGATAGCATTGGCTGGAACACTAATCTCGAAATTACCATCAAGATCGGTGATGGTTCCGTTGTTGGTCCCTTTTTGAACAACGGTAGCACCCGCTGTCGGACCCATTGCATCTCTTACTACACCCTTGACAGTGGTGTTCTGTGCATACGCTGGCGAAATGGCCATGACGAAGCAGAAGAGCAGGATGCCAAGTAGCATCTTCCAGCCTTCAGTAAGTTTTCGACTAATTTTTTCCATTAGTACCTTGTTTAAAGTTATTAATATGTGTTGTGTAATTCTCTGGGTGCTTATTGTATGAATAACACAATAGACTACCCGCGTTTTTGATGCCGCAAAGGTAGTCTATATGAAGATTCTTTTTGGAAATAATTGTTACAAATAGGTAGAAAATTGTTTCAAGAACCTAATATATGTGAAAAATGAACTGATTTTTGACGTGAAACGGAATGAAATTATAAATTTTCTTTATTGTCTGGGTTCTTGTTTGGTTTATCATCCGTAATCTCGGACGGCAACTTGCCATAGTACTTCTTGAAGCAGGCTGAGAAGTATTTCGGGTCGCTGAACCCTACAGCATAGGCCAGATCAGAGATGCGGATGTTGGGATTCTCCTGCTGCAGTTTCATAGCAGCCTTCATCTTGATGTCGCGTACGAAGTTGGTGTAGCTCTGACCAGTCATGGCCTTGAGTTTGCGGAAGCAAGTTGCTTTCGATACGCCCATGTCGTCGAGGAAACGCTGCTGGTCGTAGTCGGGGTCACTCAGGTGATTGTTGATGCAGGCGATGGCACGGTTGATGAAGTCCTTGTCGGCATCGGTGACATCGGGTTTGCCGGGCTTGAGAATGATTTCTCCCTTGCGGATGGCAGCGCGTTCTCGGGCACGTATCAGGAGTTGCTTGTAGCGAACTTTCAGTATTCGGAATCCTTTCTGCAGAAGCAAAACGGCAAGGATGCCCAACAGCGCATAGATCAGCTTGGCAGTTCGTGTCTCCCACCAGGAAGGAAGTATGCGGATGTCAACCTTGAGCACGTCATCATCGTTGGTGGGATTGGTGTTTCCGCCCGAATAGGTGTGGTGGGCGCTGCAGAGCAGGAAGGTGTATTCGCCTGCGGGCAGATTGCTGTAACTGGCTTGCGGAAGATTGCCCGATGCGTAGCGCCACCCTTCGTCGTAGCCGTCGAGCTTGTAGGCGAACTGTATCTCCTTCTTATGAGTAAAGCCAGTTTGGGCAAATTCCAGCGTAAATACACTTTGATCGTGTGTGAAGGTCAGCTGTTTGGTATATCTTGGGTCAAATTCGGAGATTCTGCTTCTTTCTTCTTCGGGCAGTTCCTGCCAAGGAGTGTCTTCGACGAGCAGTTCACTGATCTTGACATGATGGGGACGTTCCTTGTCTTGTGCAAGTTGTTCTGCGTTGAAGAAGTTGTAGCCGTGATGCGTGCCGAAGTAGATATTGCCATCGTAGTCGGAGGTGGCAGAACTGCGGATGAGATAGTTGTCGAGCAGTCCATCCTCTTCATTGTAATGAATAATGCGTGTAGTCGCCAGGTCGAGGCTGGTGATGATCTGGAGCAGTCCCTCGTTGGTTCCCACCCAGAGGCTGTGCTGGCCTTCACGTGTGGGCATGGTGCGTCGATCTTCGATGATGAAGTTGATCGAAGCTCCGGGCAGATGCCAGTCTTCCTTCACCGAACGGAAACGCTTGCTGCCTGGATAGAGCACATAGAGATCGCCGTTCTTCGAACCTGCCCACAGCCTGTCCTGCTTGTCGAGACAGAGACTTTGTATCTCGTTGTCGCCTATGCCTCCGTTCTCGGCACTGAAGCACTGCACGCCCCATTTCCCGTCACGTTTCGTCATGCGATAGACTCCTGCGTGAAGAGCTGCCAGCAGCAGGCTGCCGTCGGAGCTTTGTGCAATCCGTTGAACTTCGAGGTCCTTCATCTTGTGCTTCGGGTCCATCTGCACGGTATCGAGGCGGAGGATGGAACCATCCGGACGGCGCATTACGGCGCCTCCCGTGCCACCGACCCAAAGATTGTCGTTGCGGTCTTCAAAAAGGGTGAAGATGCGGTCGGACGGCGCAAATGGAGTTGTAGCCGACTGGTAGATGGTGGCGGTTAGCTTGCGAATGTCTTCCCCTTCCTTGGGTGGGATTATCTCCATGATTTCGGAACTGAAGTTTGCCACCCAGATATGTCCGTCGTAAGTCTCCGTGATGGCATAGACCGTTGACATGGTCTGATGTGTCCTGCTCAGGGCCGGTATTTCATTCCAGTTGTAGGTCTTGCCTGTCTTCAAATCCTGCACGGCAAGTCCTTGTGTTCCGATGCCAAGCCAAAGGCGCTGGTGACGGTCGGCATAGATGCTTCTGACGGATGATGTCTTGAAATATTTGCGCGAACTTTCGAGGGTGGAATGGCCGAAGTGAGCCTGGTCAGGTTCAATGGCTGCAACACCTTGACCAATCATGCTGACCCAGGTTTGTCCATCCTTGCTTTGCTCGATACCTGTAATCTCCACGCCTGGAATGGGATGTCCGTCGTTCGGATCTGCGAGTTTATGGAATGTTCCGAGATGCTCGGTGTCGGCAATGGTCATGCCGCGTGAGGCGCCTATCAGAATCTGATGACGATCGACATCGAAGGTCATGCTATAGGTGATATCGCCAATCAGGTCGGGTTCCGTAAAGGTCTTCCAGGATAGGTTATTCATATCCCATGCATTCTCGAGCACATGGATGCCGCTGGCCCATCCTGCCACCCAGATGCGCTTGTGGTCGTCTTCGAGCAGCACATGGGCGGAGTTGCGGCTGTTCATCTGGGGATACTGAATGAGCTCTTCGCTGTGTGGATCATAGCGAAACAGTCCGTCGGCCCAGGTGCCTAGCCAGATGTATCCTCGGTGGTCCTCCATCATGCATTGGCCGTATCTGATTGACTCACCCCGATTATTGAGAATGCGAACCGGATGAGGCACGTCGTCATCGGGCAGATAATAGAAGAACCCGTCATCTGAAGCGACCCAGATGGTTCCATCTCTTGTCACCATGAGTTCCGTGATGGAATGTATTTGGCTTTTTGTCGGAACGAGATGCTCGATGTGCCCCGTCTGCTTGTCCAGTCGGTCCAGTCCTTGTGCAGTGGCTATCCAGACGCGCTGCTGGCGGTCCTCAGTTACACGTTTCACCTCGTTGTCGGAGAGCATGTCGGGATGACGGCCATCGCGGCGATAGGGGCGGATGCGGTAGTTGTCGTAGCAGTAGAGGCCATTGCGCGTGGCTATCCATAGCAGGTCGTCGCTGTCGTAAACGAGGTCGGTGACTTCCTTGAAGGGGAGTTCATCGAGTTCCTTTATGATGCGATAGGAGGGGGGTGCTGCTAAGGACGTAGCTGAATATGCTGCCTGGGTCGCAGACGCGAAGGCAACAGCCAGAATCAACGTATTTGTCAATATATGCAGTTTCACGGATAGCGCAAATAACTATATTATATGTGTAAGTTTCCAACCTTATCGGACAATTCGATGGCGGTAGAAGGAGGAGCGTGTAGCGAGGAAGAAGAGAAGGGCACCTGCACAGTGCACGATGGCAATCCACCAGAATGCAGCAGCATAGCTGAAATACTCGACAATGGAACCACCAAGGAGGATGCCGATACCGATACCAAGATCCCAGCTGGTGAGGAGGGTGGAATTGGCAGTGCCTCGCTGGTCGTTGGCAGCAACGCCGATGATCATGTTCTGGAAAGCTGGCCAGAGGTGACCATTGCCAAGGCCGATGAGAATGGCGGCACCGTAGTAGCCCACCATGTTGGGACATGCGACGAAAAGCAGATAGCCGACAGTGGAGGTGAGGATGCCGATTCCGGCATTGTAGATGAGCCGGCCCTGACGCAGCATCTTGCCGCCCTGCAGACGAGAGAGGATCAGCCCGATGGAGAGCAGCATGAAGAATGTGCCCGTTCCGCTGGTGATGCCCATAGTCTCCTTCCCGTAGATGGCGAGGTAGTTGCTGAGCACACCAAAACAGATGCCGAAGAAGATGAAGTTGAGACCAATGAGCCAGCCGCTTAGGAGGAAGAAGCGGTCGAGCGAAAGGGGGCGTTTGCCCGTCGCTATAGCTCGCTTGGGCAATTTGACGGTGGCATCGACGGCAAAGCCAAGGAAGGCAACAAGGAACGCCAGCCAGAAGAGCAGGTCGAAGTCGTGGGCATAACGATAGATGAAGATGCCTACCGAAGGGGCGATGGCGGTGGCTACGTTGTTGCTCAAGCCGTAGTAGCCGATGCCTTCGTTGCGCCGGCTGGAGGGCAACACGTCGATGGCCACCGTGCTATTGGACACCGACGAGGCGCCAAAAGGCGCTCCGTGGAGTGTGCGGACGATGGCAAACAACAACAAGGTTCCGGCGACCAGATAGCCGCCGAAACAGATGAAGTAGGCAAAGAGGCTTATGAGGAGCACATGCTTGCGCGAAAAGCTATCGACGACAAACCCGCTGAATGGTCGAACAAGAAGGGCAGTGACGGTATAGCCCGAGAGCACCAATCCGATCATGTCCTTGGTTGTGCCGTATGTCTCGCTCAAATATAGAGGAAGCAGGGGTGTGAGCAGATAGAAGGAAAACGACAGCGTGAAGTTGGCTATCATCACCTTCCAGTAGTTGCTGTTCCAAAGACGTTCTGTAGCGGGTTGCATGAGTGCGACAAGAGCGCTTAGAGCACGATGGCGGCCTCAAGGGCAAGCGTCATCATGGTTTTGAAGGATGTCTGGCGCTCCTCGGCGGTAAGCTCAACGTGATCGACGAAGCTGTCACTGATGGTGAGCAGACAGGCGGCCTGCTTACCCAGAATATTGGCGTTGTGGAAGAGGCCGAAGCTCTCCATTTCGACGCATTCCGAGCCGGAGTGCTCAGCTATTTCCTGCCAGGGCTTCTGGCCGTAGAAGACGTCGCTCGAATGAACGAGGACTTCCTTGCAGTCGATGCCGAGTTCGTGAGCCTTCTGCATGATCACAGCGTTGATGAGGGGACTGGGCTTGATCTTCTTGCTGCGGTAGCCGTTGAGGACACGTGCGTAGGAACTGTCACTGTAGGCTGCTTTGGCAAGGACAACATCCATCACGTCGAGGTGGTCAACGTAACTGCCTGCCGAGCCGATGCGGATGATGTTTTCAACACCGTAACCGTTGTAAAGTTCGTACGAATAGATGCCGATGCTGGGAATGCCCATGCCGCTGGCCATAACGGAAACGCGAACACCCTTGTAGTAGCCGGTGAAACCGAGGATGTTGCGGACAGAGGTGACGACTTGTGGATCGTCGAGGAATGTTTCAGCAATAAACTTGGCGCGCAGTGGATCGCCTGGCATCAGGACGGTCTTGGCAAATGCGCCATCGGGAGCGGAAATGTGGGGAGTTGCCATGGTTTTATAGTTTTAGGGGTTTAGTTAGGTCTTTATCTCGTGATTTCGTTATGCCGTGATACCGGGATACCGAAATGCCGAAATACCGGAATATCGAAATGCCGATATCGTAGAAATCCAGAAATCCCGGAATGTCTGGCTTGTTGATTAAATAAGCGCATCGATGATGCGGACATTGGCCTTTCGAAGTTGTTCGGAGGCAAGGGCCAGATTCCTGGAGAACTCTTCGAAAGTGGCGGCACCGCTGTCGCAGAGGTCGGTGACCGACTTGACGAAGAGGATGGGAACATGGAAGAGCGAGCAGACAAAGGCGACGGCAGCGCCTTCCATGTCTTTCAGTTCGCCGTGGTTCTGTCGGATAATCTCCTCGTCGCAAGGCTGCATATCGAGCGAGGAGCCCGTGGTGACTTTGCCAAGTTTGAAGCCAAGACGCTGGGCAAGTTCGGCCGTGCCTTCCCAAACGGGATAGTTGCCGAGCGCCTGTGTGCCCCATGCATCGTCGCCAGGTACGCGACGGTCGTGGAACATGACCGCATTGCCCAGATATACGTCTCCGATTTGGGCCCCATTGCTGCGGAAGGCGCCACAAGTGCCGGAGTTGATGACGAGGTCGGGTTGTATCTTTTGGATGGCAGTCAAGGTAGCTACTGATGCAGCCTCACATCCCACCAGGTCAGAGCCGTGCTGTTCGCCATTAAGTACGATGTAGAGGTCGGAATCCTGGATGCTTGCATGATAGCAGAGACAGGGGAGGGGCGCAAAGAATCCATCGAGCAGCTTGACGCCATAGTGCTCGATGAAAGGCTGTGCTTCAGCCCGCATGGCTACGATGTAGCATACTTTCATTTTTTTATCACGAATTTGAAAATTAGAGAATTATTGTTTTCTGAAATTCGATAATTCGCTAATTCGGGATAGAATTAAAACTCTGACGTGAAGTGGAACGTGATGTGGGGGAAGTCCTGCTGGGCCATGGAGAGGACGTAGCCCGACTCGGCAAGGAAGACGTCGCGGCCATCCTTGTCGGTGGCCATGAACTGCATCTTGCGGCGCTTGAAGTCGCGTAGCTGTTCCTCGTCATCGGTCTGCATCCAGCAGGCCTTGTAGAGGCGGATAGGCTCCCAGCGGCACTTGGCGTTGTATTCGTGCTCCAATCGGTACTGAATGACCTCGAACTGCAGTTGTCCTACGGTTCCGACCACCTTGCGTCCATTGAACTGATTGGTGAAGACCTGAGCCACACCTTCGTCCATAAGCTGGTCGATGCCCTTGGCAAGCTGTTTTGCCTTCATGGGGTCGGCATTCTCGATGTACATGAACAGTTCGGGCGAGAACGATGGGATGCCGGTGAAGTGAAGGTCTTCGCCGCTGGTGAGGGTGTCGCCGATCTTGAATGTACCGCCGTTGTCGGGCAGACCTACGATGTCGCCAGGCCAGCATTCATCGACCACTTCCTTCTTCTGTGCCATGAAGCAGGTGGGTGCCGAAAAGCGCATCTTCTGACCAAGGCGCACGTGCTTGTAATAGACACCGCGTTCGAACTTGCCAGAACAAACCTTGACGAAGGCAATGCACGAACGGTGGTTGGGATCCATGTTGGCATGGATCTTGAAAACGAAGCCTGCGAAATCCTGCTCTTCGGGCTGCACGACACGCTCCACCGTCTTGGTCGGCTTGGGAGAAGGTGCAATCTGGCAGAAGCAGTCGAGCAGTTCGCGCACGCCGAAGTTGTTGAGTGCCGAACCGAAGAAGACGGGAGCCAGCTGACCGTCGAGGTAGGCCTGCTTGTCAAAGTCGGGATAGACGCCACTGAGCAGTTCAACGTCTTCGCGCAGCTTGTCGGCATCGCGTTCGCCGACACGTTCGTCGAGCAGCGGGTCGTCGAGGCTTTCGATGGAAACGCTCTCCGAGATGGTCTGCTTGCTGGGTGTATAGAGGTTGAGCGACGACTCGAAGAGGTTATAGACTCCCTTGAAGCGTTCGCCGATGTTGATGGGCCAGGTGAGGGGGCGGCAGGTGATCTTGAGCTCCTTCTCCACTTCATCGATGAGGTCGAAGGGATCCTTGCCTTCGCGGTCCATCTTGTTGATGAAGACGATGACCGGGGTGTTGCGCATTCGGCAGACTTCCATGAGCTTGCGCGTCTGCGTCTCGACGCCCTTGGCGCAGTCGATGACGATGATGACGCTATCGACGGCTGTGAGGGTACGGTAGGTATCTTCGGCAAAGTCCTGGTGACCCGGGGTGTCGAGGATGTTGATCTTATATTGATGTTCCTGACCGTCCGTCTCGACTCCGGGGAGGGTGCTCTGCGAGGTGCAGGCATAGTCGAATGCCATGACGGAGGTGGCTACCGAGATGCCACGCTGCTTCTCGATTTCCATCCAGTCGGAGGTTGCGGTTTTCTTGATCTTGTTGCTCTTGACGGCACCGGCGACATGGATGGCACCTCCGAATAGGAGGAGTTTCTCGGTCAAGGTTGTCTTGCCGGCGTCGGGGTGTGAGATGATGGCGAAAGTTCGCCGCTTATTGATTTCGTCTGTTAGTTGGGACATATTATTAGTTAGGGGAGTTCGAATTATTCCTTGAGTAGGTCGGGGCGGAGACGACGGGTGCGTTCGAGGGCCTGTTCATGTTCCCATTCGCGAATCTTTCGTTCGTGGCCGCTGAGGAGGATGTCGGGCACCTTCCATCCCTTGTAGTCGGCGGGACGAGTATAGACGGGCGGGGCGAGAAGGTCGTCCTGGAACGAGTCGCTGAGGGCAGACTGTTCGTCGCCGATGGCTCCCGGGAGTACGCGGATCACGGCATCGGCAATGATGGCGGCAGGCAGTTCTCCACCTGTCAGCACATAGTCGCCAATCGAAATTTCACGGGTGATGAGGTGCTCGCGGATGCGGTAGTCGATGCCCTTGTAGTGACCACAGAGGATGATGAGGTTTTCCTTCATCGACAGGTCGTTGGCAATGTGCTGGTTGAAGGTCTCGCCGTCGGGAGTGACGAAGATGACTTCGTCGTAATGCCGTTGGGAAGTGAGGTCGCTGATGCAGCGGTCGATGGGTTCGCACTGCATGACCATGCCGGCAGTGCCTCCAAAGGCATAGTCATCGACGCGGCGATGGCGCAGGTCGGTTGACCAGTCACGCAGATTGTGGATATGTATTTCCGCCAATCCCTTTTGTTGGGCACGCTTGATGATACTCTGGTCGAGTGGACCCGTCAGTAGTTCGGGTAGTACGGTGATGATGTCGATACGCATTATTACAGCTCTTTGACGAGATAGATGCAGGTGGGGAAGTGGTCGGAAAAGCCGTCCTGCCATACGCCGCCCGAGGTGGTGCGAAGCGGACTGCCCTTGTATCGGCCGGAGGGGGTTAACATGTAATCGCGAATGATGACTTCACTGAAGTAGAAGGTGAGACCGCGACTGAGGTCAAGATGGTTCATCTTGGGCTTTTTCTTCTTGAGCGGTGTCTTGGGGTCAACCATATTTCCGGTCATGACAATCTGGTCGAAGAGGTTCCACTTGCCGTCGTAGAGCAGTGTGCCCTGACCGACCTTTCGAAGCATGTGTTTCCAGGGGTTGAAGATGTCGCCGCTCGAAGTCACATCATGGGGCGCATATTTGCAGTCCATCGCTTTTGCCATGGACCGGCTGTCGGGGTCGTCGTTGAGGTCGCCCATGATGATGATCTTGATGCCCGGATAGCGCAGCTGCAGGGCTTCGGCGAGGCGCTTCACCTGGCTTGCAGCCCGTTCGCGTGCCCAGCTTTCGACGCCACGGCTGGGCCAGTGGTTGACGATGACGGCCAGTTTCTCGTTGGCCATGGTGCCAATGCCGACCAGGAAGCCGCGTGTCTTGTGCGAGGTGTCGCCGAAGAGGGGACGGGTGGTAATCTCGTGCGTCGCAGGGTCCTGGCGGAATCCTAACCAGTCGTCCGAGCCCGGCTCCGGGTAGATGTAATAGACGTAGAGCGAATCCTCAAGCTGGAAGAAGCGGGGATTGTAGAGGAGGGCACAGTCGATGCCTCGTGCATCGGGACTGTCGTAGTGCAGGATGCGGTAGCCTCGGTCGCGAAGGGCCTCACTGCGCACCAGATCCTCGACCACGGCGCGGTTCTCAACCTCGGCAAGGCCGATGATGGCAGCTCCGTTCTTCAGTCCCTTATCGGTGGCAATACTAGCCAGCACGGTACTCATGTTGCGCAGCTTGCGGCGGTACTTCATGCCATTCCATCCATAGGTGGCACCGATGAGGAAGTCCTCGTCGTTGATGAGCGGGTCGTCGATGGTGTCGAAGAGGTTCTCCTGATTGTAGAAAGCGACGGCATACATGCCATAGCGCTTCTGCTCCTGCTGGTTCTTATCCTGCGAAAAGGCGGACATAACGAGGGCCAGCGAAAGGATGAAGGTGAGGATAACAGGTCGTTTCATGTCGAATAGATTTTTGTCAAAAACTGACTCCACACTGGCTTCGTTGGTTGCACATCGTGGAGTTTACGATGCAAAGATAGTGTTTTTTTTGCAAAGTCAGCCAAAAAATCGGCGCTTTTTCACAAATTTAGCGGATTTTTCGTTTTTATTTTGCATCTTTTGTAAAAAAATGCTATCTTTGCACACAGATTAGCACGTGAATTGCACAAGAGTTGAAAAACATTTTACCGCCCGAAAAAACGAAATACCACATAAATAAAACATATCATGAACAAAGTTGTAACACTGACAGCTGCGGCCTGGGCCTTGGCCGTGATGGGACTGATGGGGCAGATAATGCCTCAGACAGTTGTCGGCATGGAAGGCAGTGTGACGCAGACGACCGAGGATGACGGCAGCGACTTCTCGTTCACCGAGTCTCAGCTCGATGATGATGTCGATGCCGCCCAGACGATTTCGAACGTCGCCTCGTCGAACAATGACCCCTATTTGTCGCAGGTAGGGTTCAGGTGGAGTGCCATGCGCTTCAGGGTGCGTGCGCTCGACAACATGTACTCTACTACGTTCCTAAACGGGTTGGAATTCAACGACCTCGAACTGGGACGCTATAACTACAGCCTGTTGGGCGGTCTGAACGACTTGACACGTCAGAAGGAAGGATCGACAGGCTTCGAAAACAATTCGTTTGGCGTGACCGGCATCGGAGGAGGCGACAACATCAACCTGCGTGCCTCGCATGTCTCCAAGGGAAACAAGTTCACCCTGACGGCCTGCAACCGCAACTACAAGGCCCGTGCCATCTATACCTTCGGAACGGGCGTGACGTCGCGCGGATGGGCTTTTGCCGGTTCGTTCGGCTATCGCTGGGCGAACGAGGGCGTGATCGAAGGCACGTTCTACGATTCGTTCTCCTACTACCTGGGTGCCGAAAAGCGCTGGGACCGTCATGCCTTGTCGATCTCAACCTTTGGAGCCCCCACCAAGCGTGCACAACAGGGCGCTTCGACCGAAGAGGTCTATTGGCTCGCCAATAGCCACTACTATAATCCCAACTGGGGTTATCAGGACGGCGAGAAGCGAAATGCACGCGTGGTGAACGACTACGAGCCCACCCTCATCATCACATGGGACTGGAAGCCCGATCCGAAGAACCAGCTGGTGACGACGGCAGCTTTCAAGTATTCGAACTACAGTTCGTCGTCCTTGGGCTGGGCGGGCGATGCCTACGACCCGCGTCCCGACTACTACAAGAACCTGCCCTCGAGCATCTTCAATGTCTATGATCCGGAGTATCTGGGTTCGGAGTGGCAGTCGTCCAATCCCCAGGCCAGGGAACAGTGGACCACGCTCTACGACTTCTGGACCTCGTCGAAGGCCAATCGTCAGATCAACTGGGACCGCATGTATCTAGTCAACAAGGAGAATGCCCTGTTGGGTGGCGATGCGCTCTACTACGTGGAGCGCCGTCACAACGACCAGCTCGTCTGGGCCTTGTCGAGCACGTGGACACACGCCATGGGCAAGAGCCAGAAGCTGCTGGCAGGTGCCTATCTGAACCACACCATCGGCCTGCACTACAAGACGATGGACGACCTGTTGGGTGGCGTGTTCTTCACCGACGTCGATAAGTATGCCATCAACGACTACGGGCGTGATGCCATCCAGGCACAGAGCGACATGCGTCATCCCAACCGGAAGATCAAGGAGGGCGATCGTTTCGGCTACGACTACAATACCTACGTCGATGTGGCAAAGCTCTGGGCACAGTACGGACTGCAGCGTGGGCCGTGGAACCTCGACGTGAGCGCCCACCTGGTGGCCACCCAGATGCAGCGCGACGGCAAGATGCAGAACGGCCAGGGCCAGGTGCAGCTCCAGGACGGCAGTTTTCACGACAACTCGTTCGGCAAGAGCGGCTGGGCACGCTTCATGGGCGGTGGCGGCAAGGCGCAGCTGGCTTGGACGCCTATCGCAGGACAGCGCTTGTCGCTGGCAGGTAGTGCCGAAAAGAAAGCCCCGCTGGTTCGCAACGCCTTCGTGGCACCCCGCGTGCAGAACAACTACGTCGACAACCTGAAGCTCGAGACAATCCTGAGCGGCGAGGCTACGTGGCTGTTCCAGGTCGGCGAAGCCCTGGTCGGCAAGGTCAATGCCTACTATTCGCGCTTCATCGACGGCGTCGAGCAGACAGCGTTCTACAACGATGCCAACTTCTCATTTACCTATCTCACCATGAGCAAGATGCGTCGTCAGCACTATGGTCTCGAGATGGCAGTTTCCTACAAGATTCTCTCCAACCTCTCCGTGCATGCCATGGGAACGCTGAGTGGCGCCGAATACACCAATAATCCCTACGCACAGCTCAACACCGAAGGTATGAACCAGGAAGACAACGCCAAGGTGAACCTTTGGAAGAATCCCATTACGGGCGAAAAACAGGACCTCCGGGTGCTGGCCAAGGGGATGCACGTGGGCTCTACTCCGCTCTCAGCCTTGAATCTGGGTCTGAAGTACAACAAGAACTACTGGTTCCTGGAGTTCAATGCCAATTATTATAATAATGTATATGTAGGCTTCTCGCCCTATCGTCGCCTTTCGAACATCGTCGAGAACTACGTCTTCGACAACCAGGGCGCCTACCTCACCACCAAAGCCTATGCCACCGAAACCTGGCCCATCACCAGCGACGAGGAGCGCGATGCCTTCCGCAAGAAGCTGAAGGAGAGTGGCGGCGTGGTATTCGACCAGCATGGCAACATCGTCGGTTCCTTCGGAGCCGAGCAGGAGAAGCACGACGGCGGCTGGATGTTCGATGCCTCGATCGGCAAGTCAATCCGCTTCAAGAACCGTTCGACCATGAGCATCAATCTCCAGCTCCAGAACATCGCCAACAACACCGACCTGCGTACGGGCGGCTACGAGCAGAACCGCGACGACAACTACTATACCCTCAGTTCCGACCCGAAGATAGGCAAGCAGAAGACCTACCTCTTCTCGAAGAACTCCAAGTACTACTATGCCAACGCATTCAACTTCTACCTGAATGTAAGCTACCGATTCTAAAACATGCAAACGACTATGAAACAGTATCTTTCAATCCTTTTGTCCGGCCTGATGGCAGCCTTGCTCTTCAGCGCCTGCACGGGAGACGTCGATGACCCGAACATCTGGGCAATGTCTGCAGAATCGGTCGGCGTCACGGCTCCCAGCGGCACCCTGCCACTTCCCAACACGACAATCTACGCGCTGAAGGAACAGTATTCGAGCTACTTCGTGAACAACAATACGTGGACGCAGATCAAGAAGGATGTGGTCTTCGATGGCGTGGTTTGTGCCAACGACGAAGGCGGCAACCTCTATCAGACCATCATGCTGCGCGACATCGACGAGGAGGCGGGCACCGATGCCTCGATCATCCTGGCCATCAAGAACTCCTGCCTCTATCCCTACTTCAAGATGGGACAGCGCGTACGCGTCAACCTCAAGGGCCTCTATCTGGGCAACTACAGCTACATGCCCCGCATCGGTCAGCCCTATTGGACCAGCGTCATCACCACGGGTAGCTCGACAGGCAACTATCGTCTGGGACCCATTCTTTTCGAATTGCTCCAGACCAATGTCGAACTCGTCGGCAAGCCCGATCCCACGGCACCCGAACTCACGCCCATCGACTACACCGACGAGGAGGGCGAACGATGGCTCTGCAACACCACTCACATGTCTTACCGCTACTGCCCGCAGCTGGCCACAGTCCGCGGCTACATCAAGGAGATGTACAAGGCGTATGCCGACATCGCCGAGAGCGGTCAGTACCTCGACGGCAAGGAACCCCTTCCCAAGATCTTCGCTCCCGAAGTGCTCGAGGACCAGGGCTATGGTGTCGATCGCACGCTGTTGTTCGTCCATCAGACCGGTAAGTGGATGACCATCCGTACATCCACCCAGAACGACATCGCCTTCATGCGTCTTCCCGCCGACACCTGCACCTACACCGGTGTGATGTCCTACTACACCGGCTGGCAGATGCAGTTGCGCTATACCTCCGATTTGAAGCATCAGTAACAAGATTATTAAAACATACGAAATATGAAAAAGTATTCATTTCTGATTGCCGCACTCCTTGGACTGACGCTCACTGCCTGCGAGGACGTTCCGGCACCCTACGAGGTCATCTTCAACGATGACGACAATACTGGCTACGAAGGCGCCGTGCTGCCCTTCACCAGTGCCAACCTGAGTGCAGGGTTCGAGATCTATACCCCCAGCGACTATCCTTCGCTCGCCAGCTGGAGCACAGGCTCGAGCTACGTGCAGATCACCGGCTATGTCGATGCCGATGGCGATGGAGCCAAGGAGTACAACTTCACCGAGTCGTGGCTCATCTCGCCCGCTCTCTACACAGCTACCACCGAGAGCCTCGTGCTCAATTTCGACTACACCATCCGCTATGCCAACTCGATGAATGCCGCCGAACTGGCAGCCAACCACAAGGTGCTGGTCAGCAAGGACTACACCGGCGACGTGGCACTCGCCACCTGGGAGGCACTCGACTTCGTTCCCAAGGCCTCGCCCTATTCCGACTGGACGCTCTACGGCAGTGGTGACATCGAGATTCCCGAAGCCTATCGGAACTGCGACAACGTGCGTGTAGCCTTCTTCTATCAGGTGTCCGACCTCAAGAAGGTCAGCACCTGGGAGCTCCAGAACCTGATGATCTATGCCGGCATTCCCGAGCTGCAGCCCGAACAGCCCGAAGACACCGGCGAGGCCAAGGAGATGCCATGGACCAGCGCCAGTCTTAACGACTTCAAGGCTGTCACCGTCAAGGGTATCGACTGGAGCCTGGGCAGCACCTATGCCAAGGCATCGGGTTACGTTGGTGGTTCTACCACCGAGACCGACGCATGGCTCGTTTCGCCTGCCATCAACACCAAGACCAGCAGCGGCGTGATTGTCGATGTGCAGCACGTCATCCGCTACACCAACTCCGATGCCGACCTCGCCAGACACACCATGTGGGCTTCGACCGACTTCGACGGCGATGTATCGAAGGCCACCTGGACCCAGCTCAACTACAAGCCCGTAGCAAGTCCAACCAACACGTGGGACTTCTATCCCGCCAACACCGTCGGCTTGCCCGAAGCCTTCCTCAACAAGGACAAGGTCTATATCGCCTATCGCTACCAGTGCACCAGCGCAAATGCTTCGACCTGGGAGCTCAAGGAATTCTCCATCAAGGAGGGCATTGCTCCCCCTGACGACGATCCGCATCCCGGCACACCCGCCGAAGAGATCACCATCGGCGAATTCCTCAACAGGGCCGATCCCAACACGACCTATCGCCTGACGGGTACGGTGAAGAACATCTCCAACACGCTCTACGGCAACTTCGACCTCGTTGATGAGACAGGCAGTGTCTATATCTACGGCTTGCTCGACAAGGATGGCAACGCCAAGAACTTCGAGAGCATCGGCATCAAGGAGGGCGATACGGTAACCCTGGAAGGCAAGTACAAGGATTTCAACGGAAAGGCCGAGATTGCCAATGCCCAGTACATCAGTCATGTCAGTGGAGGGGATGGCCCTGGCCCATCTACACCAGCCGAGCAGATCACCATCGCCGACTTCCTCGCGAAGGCCGACCCGAACACCACCTATCGTCTGACGGGTAAGGTGAGCAACATCACCAACACGCAGTACGGCAACTTCGACCTCGTCGATGCCACAGGAAGCATCTACATCTATGGCCTGCTCGATAAGGACGGCAATGCCAAGAACTTCGAGAGCCTTGGCATCAAGGAGGGCGACGAGATCACCATTGAAGGCAAGTACACCACCTACAACGAAAGCCCGCAGATCAAGAACGCCCAGTACATCAGCGGTGGCTCGGGTGGCGATGTGCCTGGTCCGGGTACCACCGAACAGATCACCATTGCCGACTTCCTTTCGAAGGCCGACCCCAACACCACCTACCGTCTGACGGGTAAGGTGAGCAACATCACCAACACGCAGTACGGCAACTTCGACCTCACCGACGCCACGGGCACCATCTACATCTATGGCCTGCTCGACAAGGACGGCAACGCCAAGAACTTCGAGAGCCTCGGCATCAAGGAGGGCGATGAGATCACCGTCGAAGGCAAGTACAACGAATACAACGGCAACCCGCAGATCAAGAACGCCCAGTACATCAGTGGCGGCTCGGGCAGTGGCGACGATCCCGGGCCCGGTACACCCACCGGCGAATACATCACCCTCAGCTTCACCGACAACGTGTTCGGCATCGACACCGAGAAGCAGACCGAAGCCAAGACCTACACCTACGAGGGCTACACCATCACCCTCACCCCGGCAGGCGATGGCAATGGTTTCTACTACAACAGCAAGGACCAGTACGTCATCCTCGGCAAGCAGGACGCCACCCTCGAGTTCCATGGCTTCGACTTCGCGGTCAGTGCCATCGAAATCACCGGGCGTGAAGCCGCATCGGCCTCCATCGTCCAGAATATCTTCGTGGGCGAAAACGCTGTCAGCACGCAGACCACAGGCGCAAAGGGCACCAATGTCTATAACATCGCCAGCGACTACCAGGCTGCAGGCACCCGCTACACCCTCAAGGTCCTCTCCAATCACAACACCCAGATCACCGAGGTCAAGGTCTATAAGGCCCAGTAATTCTCATGTCTTTCATTGTCACGAATTATCGAATTATCGACTTGGTTCATTCAAAGCTTTTATTCAAAGTTCAATCCATTTCAATTCTCTAATTCGCTAATTCGTGATATAAAAATCTCGAATTATGAGCACCTATAATAAGTTCGCTAAATACTTGACGATGATGGCAGTGATGCTCGCTGCCACCACCGCCTGCGAGGATGTCGATGACGATGGCGATATCTTCAACGTGCAGCCCGATGGCGAGATGATCGATCCCGATGCACCGGGTGTCGATGACGTGTCGCCCATCCCGCTCACGCGCTACACCGTTCGTATGGAGACTCCCGCCTTGCAGCCCGGCAACCTCTTTGTCGAGCACAGCACCTTCGAACGCGACGATTCGCTGGTCAACTACATGCTGGAGTACAGCCCCGAGCACTTCATGCCCCGTTGGGTGGCCTTCCGCTTCGACAGCCGCAATCGTGCCACCGTGGCCAACCGCAAGAGCTACGACATCAAGCCCCAGTTCCCCGCCGACCCCGATCTGGGCAGCTATAGCCTCAAGTCCGATGCACCCTTCAACGGTTTCCAGCACGGCCACCTCTGCGCCAGCAACGACCGCCGCTACAGTCGCGAGGCCAACGACCAGACGTTCTACATGTCCAACGTGATGCCCCAGTCGGGCGACTTCAACAAGATCCAGTGGGTCTATTTCGAGAGCTTCGTCCAGACGCTGGGCCGCTCCGAGACGTTCGCCGACACGCTCTACGTCGTCAAGGGAGGCACGCTCGACAACATCCGGCAGAACATCACCGTCGATGGTCATGTGGTGCCCGTGCCCAAATACTACTGGATGGCTCTCCTGCGCGTCAAGGGCTCCAACTACGCCGCCATTGCCTTCTGGGTAGAGCATCGCGACAATTACCCCGAACTCACGTCCACCGAGATTCATCCCATGATTCGCGAGTACAGTGTCACCATCGACCAGCTCGAGACGCTCACCGGAATCAACTTCTTCCCCAATCTGCCCGACGACATCGAACGGACCGTCGAGTCTTCGTTCTCGGCCGCAGCATGGGGCCTGTAGGAGTGATACTTTGTTTCATGCAGTTGGCTCATTAGGGGGATAACTCCAATTATTTGCCTTGTTTGATGTCATTTTTTAAACTTAATGCGGAAAATTCGGCCTAAAAGTTGAATTTTCCGCAAATTTTTGTCCATCCATCGAAAAAAATATATATCTTTGCCCCAAACGTAAACTTAAATAAATACTATATGAAGAAATTTCTACTTGCTTTAGCTGCAGTCGCCCTGACAGCCTTCGCTGCAAAGGCCGACCGCACCGTTACTCTCGACTTTGTCGGCTGGAACTTCGATGGCGTAGCCGATTGGACCCAGTCCTATGCCGAGCACACCGTTAACTTCGACGATGCTACCGTTTATTTCACCAAGGCCAACAAGCAGCCGGAAGGCAATGCCATCGACGATTGCCCCGTCACCAAGGGCTACGACATCGTGGTAACTGCCAAGTCGCAGATCGTCAGCACCTCTGTCCTCTTCAAGCAGTGGAACACCAAGACCAAGACTGCCAGCATCGTGGTCGATGGCACCCCAGTCGCCGAGACCGATGCCTTCGCCTTCGAGAACGTAGCCATTGGCGCAACGTCCTACACCATCTCTTTCTCCGAGACCAACAACCAGGTAGGCCTTCAGTCCATCACCCTCGTGCTGGGCGATGGCGGCACCCCCGTCGATGAAGTCGCAGCTCCCGTCATCACGCCCGCCACGGGCACCTACACCGAGCCGCAGACCGTCACCATCACGGCTGCCGAAGGCTGCAAGATCTACTACACCCTCGATGGCTCCGAGCCCAACGATGGCAGCACACCCTATGCCGAGCCATTCGTCGTGAGCGAGACCACCACCGTCAAGGCCGTGGCTGTCAACAGCGAGGACACCCAGAGCAAGGTCGCCACCGCTGTCATCACCATCAAGTCCGTTCATTCCATCGCCAACACCATCGAGACGGCCTACACCACAGCCGAGGCCATCGCCCTCATCGACGATCCGACAGCCGACCTCGCCGACAGCGTCTATGTCAAGGGCGTGGTCAGCAAGGTCGATAGCTACAGCTCGAAGTACGGCAGCCTGACCTACTGGCTCGACGACAATGCCTTCGAAATCTACTCCGGCAAGGGCCTCAATGGCGTCGATCCCGAGTCCGACGCATATCTCTCGGCCGGCGACGAGGTCATCGTCTATGGTGTCATCAAGAAGTACAACACCACCTACGAGATGGACAAGAACAACTACATCGTCAAGCTCACCAAGGGCGAAGGTCCCGCCGTCAATATCAAGAACACGCCCGAGACCGCCTACACCGTAGCCAAGGCTTTCGAGCTCATCGATGCCGGTGAGGGACTGGACGAAAAGGTGTATGTCAAGGGCATCATCTCCACCATCAACGAGGTGAGCACCAGCTTCGGCAACGCCACCTACTTCATCTCCGACGACGGCACCACGACCAAGGAGCTCGAGGTCTATCGCGGCTATTCGGTAGGAGGGGAGAAGTTCACCGCCGAGGACGAGATCAAGGTGGGCGACGAAGTGATCGTCTATGGCAAGCTCACGCTCTACGGAGGCAGCACCTACGAGTTCTCGACCGGCAGCTCCATCTATTCGCTCAACGGCAGCACTGCAGGCATCAGGCGTGTCAGCGACGACAGCGCCATCGACCTCTCCAACGCTGTGATCTACAACGTGCTCGGCAAGCGTGTCAGCGACATGAGCAAGAAGGGTATCTACATCGTTAACGGAAAAAAGTACGTTGTCAAGTAACATCCGGCATACCGCAGTCCTTGGGGCAATGCTTTTCGGCCTTGCCCCGACAGGCCTTGCCGAACAGAGCCAGGTGCCCGACGGCTATTATGCTTCGGCCGACCAGCTCAGCGGAAAGAGCCTCAAGGTAGCGCTGGGGACGGTGGTCGCCGACCACGAGGTCTTCAGCTATGGCTCCCTGTGGTTCCATTACGAACTCACCGATGTCGTCCCGGGCACCGACAACCAGGTCTTCGACTACTATTCCCCGCGCGTCTATTACTTCACCGGAGTAGGCCTCGCGCCCAATGGTGCCAACAGGGAGCATTGTTGCCCGCAGTCGTGGTGGGGTGGAGGAAATGTCAGCAACTGCTTCTCCGACCTCTTCAACGTCTATCCTTCCGACATCGATGCCAATTCGGCCAAGAGCAACTATCCCCTCGGTCTCGTCGGCTCGTCGGTCAAGTTCAACAACGGCTGCACGCTGGTAGGCGAGTCGAAGCGCTCCGAATACAGCGGCACGGTCTTCGAACCCTGCGACGACTACAAGGGCGACTTCGCGCGCATCTATTTCTATGTAGCCACCTGCTATGCCAACGCCCCCTGGGGCTCCAATGCCAACGTGGCTCACACGGTGGCCTTCACCCAGCAGGACTATCCCACCATCAAGTCGTGGCTGATTGACCTCCTGCTCAAGTGGAATGCCGACGACCCCGTGTCCGACTGGGAGATCATCCGCAACGAACGCGTCTATAGCGAACAGAAGAACCGCAATCCCTTCATCGACTATCCGCAGCTGGCCGACTACATCTGGGGCGACAGCATCGATTATGCCTTCGATTTCTCGAAGGCTGTTGTCAACGGTTCCGCATCGGGCGGCACCAGTGGCGGACATTACGAAGGCGGCGATCCGGGCGGTTCCCATCCCGGTTGCGAAGTCGATCCCGGCCAGACCACCATCGCCGAGATGCTGCTCGACGACGACTTCTCGTCCGTCACCGACGGCAACGACACCTCCAATGGCGGTTCGGGTGTGCCCTGGACGGGCAACGACAACTTCCCCACCGTCGTATCGACGTACCAGGCAGGCGGTGCCATTCGCGTGGGCACCAGCAAGAAGAGCGGACAGCTCACCAGCCGTCCATTGGGCAATGACCAGGGCGTCACGCTCACCGTCGAAGTCGGCGTGAAGGGCTGGTCTTCGGTCGAAGGAGGTCTGACAGTCAGCATCACCGGCCACGAGGGCGTACAGGTCGATTACGAGGCCACGATGGGCGATCCTTACGAGACGCACGTCATCACGCTCAACAACTGTCCCGCCGATGCCACCATCACCCTCGCAACCACCGACAAGCGCTGCTTCCTCTCCTTTGTGCGTATCGGCATCGCAGGCGACAGCTCCCGCAAAGCCCCGCGATTCGATGGTCGCCGTAAGGGACGTCGCATCTTCACCCTGAGTGGTCAGCCCGCCCCCGATTCCTTTCGCGGCCTCGCCGTAGGGGAGGGGGAAGTGTTCTTCCAGGGATTCTAAGGGAATCTAAGGGATTTTAAGGGACAAATGTTTCTTGAACCCCATTCTCGTCAAGGCGAAGCTATCGTCCGTTAACTCCCGTTAACTCCCGCTAACTCCCGCTAACTCCCATCAACACCCATCAACTCCCATCAGCTCCCATTCACTCCGAAACTAATTCTTTATCTATACTTAATACTAACCCGTCCGCGACATTAGTCAACGACACAAATCCACAAACAAATGAAGAAATTCACATTGATCATTCTCGCCGCCCTCATGCTCGTCATGAATTCTTGCGGCACGTATCAGGGTAACGGTACCCTCATCGGTACAGGTGGTGGTGCAGCTCTCGGTGCAGGTATTGGTGCACTCATCGGCAAGGGTAAGGGTGCAGCCATCGGTTCCGCCATCGGCGCAGCCGTAGGTGCAGGCACAGGTGCCCTCATCGGCAAGCACATGGACAAGAAGAAGGCCGCCCTCGAAGCACAGCTCGCACAGGCTGCCGACGTCGAGACCATCACCGATGCCAACGGTCTTACCGCCATCAAGTGTACGTTCAACGCCGACATGACGTTTGCTACCGGCAAGGCTGACCTCAGCTCTACCGCTCGTGCAGCCCTCGCCAAGTTCGCCGCTCAGATGACCACCTCCGACATGATCAACACCGACATCCTTATCAAGGGTCACACCGACAACACCGGTGGCGCAGCTGTCAACGAGAGACTCTCTCTCCAGCGTGCCGAGGCCGTATCGAAGGTTCTCAAGTCGAATGGCATCGCCTCTTCTCGTCTCTCCGAGGAAGGTTGCTCCTACAACGAGCCCGTTGCCGACAACAGCACCGCCGCAGGCCGCAAGCAGAACCGCCGTGTCGAGGTTTACGTCCTCGCCACCCAGGCCATGATCGACCAGTACGCCTCCGACAGCAACCTCTAAGCAAAGTTCGAACGGTTCAATCGTGTTTCCGTAGCGGCCATCTTTGGCCGCCCATAAAAAAACCTCCCCAGGCAACCACCCGGGGAGTTTTTTTTCTTCCTCACTTCACATCAAACAGCGACCCGCCGATAAACTCGCGGAGCAGCGACGTGTGCGGGATCTTCGTGATGTCCAGCGGAGTGATCCACGACAGGAACTCCATCAGCAGCTTCACCGTCGCGTACTCGCTCGAACCCTCGGGCACCTCGCGCAGGATATCCAGCGCCTTCGGCTTCAGGGCAGCCAGCTCGTAGAGCATCGACGTGTCGAACACCGCGTCCGCCTCCTTCATGAACGGCTCGATCCATTTCTTTTCGCCGGCGCGCACCGACTCCCATCCGGCGATGGTCTGCTGGGCGCTCTGCCCGCGCGTCTGGAAGTCGCGGCTGATGCGGCGCAGCAGGCGGTTCACCGACGTCGGAATCCAGTGCTGTCCGTCCATCGAGACGGGTGTGAGCGGTGCGGCATACACCTTGTATTTCCGGCTCTCGTCCACCATGTCGGTCAGCATAGGGTTGAGGGCATGGATGCCTTCGATCACCAGGATCATGTCCGGCGTCAGCGTCAGCATCTCGCCTCGGTATTCGCGTTCGCCCTTCGAGAAGTTGTAGAAGGGCAGCTCCACGGTCTTCCCCTCAATCAGGGCGTTGAGGTCGTCGTTGAACTGCTTGAGGTCCATCGAGTGGATGCTCTCGTAGTCCTTCTTGCCGTTCTCGTCGAGGGGTGTCTGGTCGCGGTTCACAAACCAGTTGTCGGTCGAAAGGGCCACGGGGTGCTTGCGGTCGGCGAGGAGCTGGATGCAGAGGCGTTTGCTGGTCGAAGTCTTTCCGCTCGACGAGGGACCCGCAATCAGGACGATGCGCACCTTCGAGCGGTGGGCAATCTCGTCAGCAATCTTCGCAATCTGTCGTTCCTGCAGGGCCTCGTTGACCAGAATGAGTTCCGAAGCATGTCCGCGTTCGATGATTTCGTTGATGTAGGGGATGGTCTGCAGTTCCTTCTGGGTGATCGTGCAGTAGTCGTGCAAGGTATATGCCTTATTCATAGTATTGTTGTTTTTGATGGATATTTGGTGCCAAAGATACGCATTATTTTGTCATTTTCAGCATTTTTTGAACGAAATTTCAGTTTTTTCCCCAATTTTTTGGGAATAGATGCCCATTTCTTGATTTTTTTCCGTATTTTTGTGCACTATAAAATTGGAGTTAACTGGAGTTAGCGGGAGTTAGCGCTGACGCACGTGGTTAACGGACGCAAGTTTCTTGGGCCCATTCTCCACAAGGAAACGTCTCGTCCATCAACACCCATCAACTCCCATTAGCTCCCATTAGCTCCCATTAACTCCCACTAACTCCCATCAACTCCCATAAATTAATTGCCCATGACCCCTCTTCTCCTCATACTCTCCCTCCTCGGCGGCATAGCCCTCAGCCTCTATGGCATGAAAGTGATGAGCCAGGGCATCCTCAAGGTGGCAGGTTCGCGGATGCGCGCCAGCCTGCGCAGCATCTCCAGCAATCGTCTCCACAGCTTCTGGACCGGCACCTGGATCACCGCCATCATCCAATCCTCCTCCGCCATGACCGTCATGACCGTAGGCCTCGTCAACGCCGGCCTCCTCTCGGTTAGCCAGAGCATCGCCATCATGATGGGAGCCAACGTAGGCACCACCCTCTCCGCCTGGATTATCGCCACCCTCGGTTTCCAGTGGAACATCCATTCCTGGGCGCTACCCTTCGTCATCCTCGCCCTGCCCTTCGTCTTCTCCAACCGCCCCACGTTCCGACCCTGGGGAGAGATACTGATGGGCGTGTCGCTCTACGTCCTCGGCTTCACCACCTTCATCGACCTGATGCCCTCGCCGTCCGAACAGCCCGCCGCCGCCGAGTTCATAGCCATGCTGTCGGGCTGGGGCTACGGAAGCATCTTCCTCTTCGTGCTCATCGGCATCTGCATCACCATCATCCTGCGCTCGTCGGCAGCCACCATCCTGCTTGCCATGGCGCTGGTGGCCACCGAATGGCTCATCTTCCCCATAGCAGCCGCCCTCGTCATCGGTGACAATGTCGGCACTACGCTCACCGCCGTCATCGCATCGCGCAAAGCCAATATCTCCGCCCGTCGAACGGCCTACAGCCACCTGCTCTTCAACCTCTTCGGCATGCTTTGGAGCCTGGTGCTCATCTATCCCATCAGCGAAGTCACGTGGCAGTTCGTCTCGTTTGGCACAGGCTTCCCCTCGCCCGCAGCCCTCGCCTTCGGCATCGCCATCTTCCACACCTGCTTCAATTTCGTCACCGCCCTGCTGCTCATCGGCTTCATTTCGCAGATCAAGGCGCTCGTGGCCCGTTTCCTGCCCATCACCGACGACGATGACGAAGAGCTGAGCCTCCACTTCATCCAGGGAGGACTCTTGAGCACCGCCGAACTCTCCATCGAAGAGGCACGCAAGGAAGCCATCCTCTTCGCCGTGCGTTGCCAGCGCATGCTGCAGCTCACCGACGACTTCCTCCGTCTGCCCGCCGATCATGCCCAGTACAGCCATACTTTCTCGCGCATCGAGAAGTACGAGAAGATCACCGACCGCCTCGAACTCGAGATAGTGCGCTATCTGAGCCGCATCGACACCTCCACCGTATCGGGACATACGGCAGCACGCACGCGCGCCCTGTTCCGCATTGTCGATGAACTGGAGTCCATCGGCGACGCCTGCTACAAGATAGCCTGTGTCGTCCTGCGCAAGAACGAGCATCACGTCGCCTTCATCCACATGCAGCAGCAGAACATCGACAAGATGGTCAGCCTCACCCGCCAGGCGCTCGACCAGATGATCACCCTGCTCAAGAAGCCCGAGATAAACGAGGCCGACATGCAGCGCGCCTACAACATGGAGGATGGCATCAACGCCCTGCGCACCCAGCTGCGCGAACTGAACATCGGAAACATCCAGAACGGCGACTACAGCTACCAGTCCGGCATGTTCTACATGGACATCGTGGGTAGCTGCGAAAAGATAGGCGACTTCGTCATCAACGTCGTCGAAGCCTATTCCGAGCAGAGCAATTACGTCTGAAAATGTAGTTTCCACTGTTCATTTGGCCAAAAAGAACAGGCAGGAACCAAAGTTTTTCCCAAAAAATTTGGAAATGTCAGAAATAGTTCTTACCTTTGCGCCCGCAAAATTAAGTTGCGTTTTGCCCCATGGTGTAATGGTAGCACACCAGATTTTGGTTCTGTTTGACTGAGTTCGAGTCTCGGTGGGGCAACGTTGCCGCAATTCTCTGATGAGAGTTGCGGTTTTTTTGACACCTTTCCATTCAAAAGCCCCGAAGGGGCGACAAGAACACAGACGGGGGTGTAAGCCCCCGGTGATGGATACCACCACACACGGAAGCCCTGTAAGGGCGAAAGATCTTTCGTGCCTTCAGCACTCCTTTTGTTTGGGACCTGGTCTAACGGGGGCTTACACCCCCGTCTGTAGTCTTTTCATCTAAAAAAAAATAATTCTGTAACAACAAATATGCCCACTATCCAAATCCTCCCAAGCGAGTTCGAAGAGCATCAGAGACTTCAACTCGCTCCAGGCATCAAGGCGGGCTTCCCATCGCCTGCCGAAGACTATCATCGCGATAGCCTCGACTTCAATCGTGACCTCATCAAGCACCCGGAAGCCACGTTCTACGGACGTGTGCAGGGCGATTCGATGATCGAGGCGAACATCTGCGACGGTGACATTGCAGTCATCGACCGATCAATCCAACCGTATAATGGCGACGTGATAGTCGCCTACATCAACGAGGAGTTCACCATCAAGTATCTCGACCTGACGCATCGTCATGAAGGATATATCGAACTGCGTCCTGCCAATCGGAACTACAAGCCCATACGAGTTGATGCGGACGACAATTTCGAGGTCTGGGGCGTGGTGGTCTGGACGATCAAGAAGTGGAGGTGATCGAATGGACCACGAATCTCGAATAGTTTTTTTAACACGAATTATCATGAATTGATCATGAATTAAGTATGTAACCAAAATTAACGATAATTATATGCGTCTATTTCTTAACACGAATTATCATGAATTGACATGAATTATTATTGTGCAAGGTAGTCATATATATACACATACTGAAAAATTAATGATA
>JAEEGG010002155.1_pt1 | contig 51441 bp, 29 predicted proteins | sample 9134161 | NCBI WGS metagenome assembly JAEEGG01 (sample SAMN16246543, study PRJNA631951) | gut metagenome | biome: gut microbiome; feature: rumen; material: CR-attached | host: Bos | place: Iran: Karaj | collected 2018-10
TGGCCTGCAGGAGGGCAGCCACGAGGTGCAGGTCATTCTGGTGCACGACCGTCAGGCCAGGGAGCTGAAGAACTTCGCCCCCGGCAAGTATGAAGAGCTGAACGGCAAGGCTTTCAGTGGCCGGCTGGGCGAGTTCACGTTTACTACGGTGCAGACGGAAGAGATGGTAGGCAAGGCCGACCTCCTTTCCGACATGCTTCAGGTGATAGGCCATCAGGAGGGCGTGAAACGGCTGATGCTGATTGTTGCCGACCAACAGCTCGACGGCCTGCGCCCGATGCTGAAGCGCATTGACAGCGACAGTCGACGTACAACCGTATTCACCATGCAGCCCGTCCAGGGAGGAGCCTTCCGCCACGAGCTGCTGGGCTACTCGCTCATGGCGGCACTGGGCATCAGCGGAAAGGAAATAGACGAGAAACTGAACAGATAAGGTGACCTTTAGGAGGAATTAAACACAAATTAGGGAGGATTACACAAATTAGGGAAAATTACAGAAAAATCAGGGAAAATAAACTAATTGGGGAGGATTACACAAATTAGGGAAAATTACAGAAAAATGAGGGAAAAATGCACTAATTAGGGAGAATTACAAATTTAATTTTTATACTATAAATTATGATAGAAAAATTCTTTTCGCCAGAGACATACAGCATGCTGGGGCAGTGGGCACTGAGCTTCTGCAAGAACCTGCTCCTGGCCATCATTGTCTATGTCATCGGGGCATGGCTCATCAAGTGGGCCAAGAAACTCTTTACGAAGATGCTGGAACGCAGCAAGGTAGACCATTCGCTGTTCTCCTTCCTCACCAGCATCGTCGGCGTGGTGCTGTGGTTCACGCTCATCATCATCATTATCTCCATCCTGGGCATCGAGACCTCGTCGTTCATCGCCCTCTTCGCCTCCGCCGGCGTGGCCATCGGCATGGCGCTGAGCGGCACGCTGCAGAACTTTGCCGGCGGCGTGATGATCTTGCTGTTCAAGCCCTTCAAGGTGGGCGACTACATCGAGGCACAGGGCTATGCCGGCACGGTGAAGGAGATACAGATTTTCAACACCATCATCCGCACCAACGACGCGCAGACCATCATCATCCCTAATGGCGGACTGTCGACCGGCTCGATGAAAAACTACAGCACAGAGCCTTACCGCCGTGTGGACCTGAGCTTCCAGTGCGCCTACGGCTCCGACCTCGACCAGGTGAAGGCGGCCATTCAGGAGATTCAGCAGCGCAACCCCGCCATCCTGCAAGGCCCCGTAGCCGACAGCAATGTGGTGGCAGCCCCCTGGATAGGGCTCTCGCAGCTGGGCGAGAGCGGCGTGGTGGTGAGCACCCGCTCGTGGTGCAAGAGTGCCGACTATTGGGCCGTCTACTTCTATCTGAACGAGACCGTCTACCAGGAGCTGAAGGAACGCGGCTTCATGTTCCCCTTCAACCGCATGGATGTCAAGATTGTAACACAATAACAAAATAAACATGAAAAGAATAGCTACAACCTTCCTGCTGGGCATCGCCGTCATGACGGCCACCGCCCAGACCGCACGTGAGGAAATCGACCAGAACCCGTGGCTGGCGGGCTCGAACTATCTGGACTACGACCGCCAGTTGCCCGACTTCAACTACACGAAGACCCCCAAGGGCTACGTCCCCTTCTATTTCTCCCACTACGGGCGCCACGGCTCGCGCTGGCTCATCGGCGACAACGACTACGAGCGCGTCATCCGTCCCCTGCGCAAGGCACGCCGCGAGGGCAAGCTGACCCGCGAGGGCGAGGAGACCCTGCGCCGTCTGGAGGTGTTCAACCGCACCACCGTGAAGCGCCTGGGCGACCTGACCACCGTTGGCGAGCGCCAGCATCATGGCATAGGCCGCCGCATGGCCGAGCATTTCCCTGAGATCTTCAAGGCCAAGGGCGTAGCCATCGATGCCCGCTCCACGACGGTGAACCGATGCATCCTCTCGATGATTGCCGAGTGCGAGGAGCTGATGGCCGCCAACCCCACGGCCCGCATCCACAACGACGTGAGCGACGCACTGCAATACTATCTCAACGGCCCGTGGGAGGGCAAGGTGCGCGAGAATAGCGGCAAAGGCGGCAGCCGGCACCGTGAGTTCACACAGGCCCACACCAAGCCCGGCCGCCTGATGGGCGTGCTCTTCAACGACCTGCAGTGGGCCATGGACGAGACCGACACGGGCAACCTCATGCGCCATCTCTTTGAAGTGGCCATCAACATGCAGAGCCACGACGACGCTCCCGACCTGCTCCACCTCTTCACCAAGGACGAGATCTACGACATGTGGACCATCCAGAACGTGGGCTGGTACCAGAACTACGGCCCGTCGCCCCTCACCGGCAGCGTGATGCCCTTCTCGCAGGCCAACCTGCTGGAAAACATCATCCAGACGGCTGACACCTGCGTGGCCCTGGGCCGTCCACAGGCCACCCTGCGCTTCGGCCATGAGGTGTGCGTCATGCCCCTGGCCTGCCTGCTGGAGCTGGACAACTGCGGAGCCGTGGTTGAGGACATGGAGAAGCTCGACGAGGTGTGGCGCAACTACCGCATCTTCCCCATGGGCTGCAACATCCAGCTCATCTTCTACCGTCCTGTGAAGGTCGGCAGCAACGGCCTGCAGGCCAGCGACGTGCTGGTGAAGGCCCTGCTCAACGAACGCGAGGCCACGCTGCCCGTGCCCACCACCACCGCTCCCTACTACCGCTGGAGCGACCTGCGCGAATACTACACGCAGAAGCTGCGTGAATTCCGTACGGAACCCAACAAGTAATGCCTTTTTCAGGGCGACACCCTATTCAACCATGACTAGACTATTTCACTTCGCTGCCATCCTGCTGCTGGGCATGTCCCTGCCTGCCACGGCCGACAACATCGACAACATACGTCAGGCACTCGAGGAGTCGTCCGTCTCGCAAGTGCAGGAGAAGGTGTATGTGCACACCGACAACCAGTGCTACTTCGTGGGCGACACGCTGTGGTACAAGGCATACGTCGTCAGGGCCGACGACCTGATGCCCACCGACATGAGCCGTCTGCTCTACGTGGAGCTGCTCTCCCCCGACGGCATGCTCGTCGAGCGGCAGACCGTCATCGTCAGCCCCACAGGCTTCACCTGCGGACAGTTCATGCTGACCGACTCGCTCTACAGCGGCTACTACGAGCTGCGGGCCTACACCCGCTGGATGCTCAATTTCAACGTGCGCCACCACAGCTACCGTAAGGACGAGACCTGGTGGTTCTACAACAAGCAGATGGCCGCCGACTACTACCGTGTGTGGGACGGCCTCTACTCGCGCGTCTTCCCCGTCTACAGCAAGCCCGATGAACCCGGCGACTACGACGCACGCCGCATGTACCAGCGTCCGAAGACCCGCCTGCCGCGCGTGAAGAAGGACGACCTGCAGGTGACCTTCTACCCCGAGGGCGGCCATCTCATAGAGGGTGTGGAGAACCGTGTAGCCTTCGAGGTCACCGACCAGCACGGCGAGGCCATAGACATCGAGGGCACTGTGACCGACGGCCAGCAGACCATCAGCATCAAGACGGAATACATGGGCCGGGGCTCCTTCACCGTCACCCCTACCGACAAGCGGCTGAAGGCCACCCTTCAGTGGCGCGACAGAAAATGGACGGAGAACCTGCCCAAGAGCGAGACCATGGGCTCCGCCCTGCGCCTGGACGGCGACCGGCTCACCCTCACCGCCGCCAACCTGCCTGTTGGTGAGGACTATGCGGTCAGCATCCTCTGCCGGGGAGTATTGAAGCACTTCCAGCGCATCAGGTTCACGAAGTCGTCCGCCACCACCGACACTGCCTCCCTCACCATTCCCTTCGACAAGCTGCCCAGCGGCGTGGCCGACGTGACGCTTTTCGACGGCAACGGACAGATACTCGCCGACCGCCTGTTCTTCGTCAACCACCACGAGCACGACGAGGCACTCATCACCGCCCCCATCGTGACCAACAAGACCTACGACCCCTACGAGCGCATAGAGATTCCCGTGCAGCTGCAGGGCGTCAGCGAGCCGACGAACTTTTCTATCTCCATCCGCGACGCCTATACCGACGAGCCCTCCTACAACAACGGCAACCTGATGACCGACCTGCTCCTCAGCAGCGAGCTGCGGGGCTTCATCGCCTTCCCCGCCCACTACTTCGAGAGCGACGATGCCGAGCACCGCCGCCACCTCGACCTGCTGATGATGGTGCAGGGCTGGCGTAAGTACAAATGGGAGGAGCTGACCGACGTCAGCCACGAGCTGCGCTACACCCCGGAGAGCACCCTCACCATCTCGGGCGAGGTCTTCAAGATGCTGGCCATCAACCCCGTGGAACCCGACGAGGTAGAGCAGTGGCAGGACGGCATTGGATTCCATGCCCGCAAGAGCAACATCGAGGAAGACCCCAACGACCCGTGGGCACCCATCAGCGCCGAAGAGAACCCCGTCGTGGGCAACACCTGGGACCAGCAGACCTCCACCTCCAGCTTTGGCGACCTCGTCGTCACCAATGAATACGGCTCCCTGGGCTCGGCCAACGACGCCCTGGGCATCAACCACCACGGGCTGAAGCACGAGGTGCTGGTGGAGGCCGAAATCAGTGCCGGAGGCGAGATTGCTGGCTCCGTCCAGCAAACCCGTGGCGGACGATTCATCTTCGAGGTGCCGCCCTTCTACGGCCAGGCCTGGCTCAACATGAAAGCCTACAAGGACAACGACTCCATCAAGAAGAACATGCTCTCCCGCAAGGATGCCAAGGTGCTCGACGAGGACGCCTTCCCCGACTACTACGTGAAGCGCGACGTGTTCTACCCCATGTTCACCCACGATTACACCTACTACGAGAAGCACCAGCCGGCATACTCCGAGGAGATGGTCATCGACACCCTGTCGGAGCTGACGATGGAGAACGGCGTCCACCAGATAGGCAACGTCGACGTGCGTGGCCACCGTCGCGGTCGCCGTGCCGTCGACTGGAAGAAGCCCGCCTTCGTCATGGATGCCTACGACCTCTACAACGACATCACCGACCGTGGCCTCTCCTTCGGCAAGCTCGACATGCGCCAGTTCCCCGTGCAGGTGTGCAAATATCTCTTCGGCAACATGAACCGCCCCGTAGACTACAACGTCGACGGCCGCCTGGAGGGACACACCTACTACCGTAACTACACCCCCGACACCGCCGTGCAGTTCCGCGCCAACCGCACCTCCCAGTATATGTACCGGCGGCTGAAGATGAAGCACCTGCAGGACGTCCGCGTGTTCACCGACTACGAGCCACGCACCGAGGACTCGCTGATGGAGTACTCCAGCATGCTCCCCGATGCCACCGTAGAGCTGATGCTCATACCCAACGACGGTGAGCAGCCCACTTTCCGCGACCGACATATCCTGCTCCACGGCATCAACATGGCCGAAGACTTCTATCAGCCCGACTACAGCCAGCGTACCGCCGAAGGCATGCCTGCCGACCACCGCCGCACCCTCTATTGGAACCCCAATGCCGTGTGCGACGAGCAGGGCCGCTTCACTGCCGTGTTCTACAACAACAGCAAGGAGACACGCATACGAATGTCCGCCGCCGGTATAGCCAGCGACGGACGGCTGATGCACAGCCAATGAGAAAATGAGAAATGGAGAAAATGAGAAAATAATAAGAAGTCATGAGGAGTTATGGGAAGTTATGAGAAGTTATGGGTCGTTAGTTTTTTCGCAGGGTTGTCAGAAACAAAGTCTATCGACTCATGACTTCCTATAACTTCCCATAACTCCTCATGACTACTGAGATAAAAAAATATAAATGATATGAAGAAAACGATTCTTTCCCTGCTATGCGCCATGTTTGCGCTGGCCTCGGCTCCAGCATGGGCCCTTGACACCGACACCGACGGCACCCGCCTCGTCAGCTCGGCCAGCGATTGGCGGGAACTGGCCGCGCTGGTGGAGAGCAACCCCACGGTGAACGCCCGTATGACTGCCGACGTTGACCTGGGCGATGAGCAGACGATGATTGGCACCAGGGAGAACCCCTTCCAAGGCACCTTCGACGGACAGGGGCACACGCTGACCGTCCACCTGGAAGGCACGGAGAACGCCATCGCACCCTTCCGCTATGTCAGAAACGCCACCGTCAAGAATGTGCACGTCATGGGAAGCATACATACCACTGGCATGTATGCAGGCGGCCTGGTGTGCGAGAGCCTGGAAGCAAACGGCGACGAGAAAGGCACTACGGTGAGCCAGTGCTGGTTTCGGCCTACCTGGAGGTAGACGTCACCTGGGGTTCGACGCAGAACTCCATCGGCGGCATCTTTGCCGGTCCCAGCCACAACAGCGTTATCGAAGACTGCCTCTTCGACGGCACCGTCTCCGACAAGAACTACCTATGGAACGGCGGCTTCGTGAACCACAGTTCACTCGTCACCATCAGAAACAGCCTCAACCTGGGCACATTCCCCTCGAATGCCACCGATTGCGGCACCTTCAACCGGCTGGAGTGCCCCATCGAGAATTGCTATTACCTGAATCCCTTCGGCAGGTCGCAGGGTGAACAGGTGACCGAGGAGCAGCTGGCCGACGGCACCGTGACCACCGCCCTGCAGGCCGGCCGCACGGAACAGGTGTGGGTGCAGGACAGCGAGTCGGGACGCCCCATTCTGAAGGTGTTCACACAGACGGAGCAAGGCGACGAGATACTGATCAGCTCGGTTGGCGACTGGCGGCGGTTTGCCGCTATGGTGGAGATCAACCCCACGGTGAACGCCCGTATGACTGCCGACGTTGACCTGGGCGACGAGCAGACGATGATTGGCACCAGGGAGAACCCCTTCCAAGGCACCTTCGACGGGCAGGGGCACACGCTGACCGTCCACTTGGAAGGCACGGAGAACGGCATCACGCCTTTCCGCTATGTCAGAAATGCCACCATAGAGAAGGTACACGTCAAAGGTAGCGTGCACACCACAGGCATGGCCGCAGGTGGCCTGGTGTGCGAGAGTCTGGAAACAAGCGGCGACGAGAAAGGCACCACGGTGAGACAGTGCTGGGTGTCGGCATACCTGGAGGTGGACATCACCTGGGGAGGCTTGCAGAACTCCATCGGTAGCATCTTCCTCGACCCCAAAGTGAACAGCGTCATCGAGGACTGCGTCTTCGACGGCATCATAGCCGACAAGAACAACCATTATTGTGGCGGCTTCGTGAACCACAGTTCATACGTCACCATCAGAAACAGTCTGAACCTGGGCACATTCCCCTCGAATGCCAGCGACTGCGGCACCTTCAACCGGCTGGATTGCCCCATCGAGAATTGCTATTACCTGAATCCCTTCGGCAGGCCGCAGGGTGAGCAGGTGACCGAGGAGCAACTGGCCGACGGCACCGTGACCGCTGCCCTGCAGGCCGGACGCCCCGTGCAGGTGTGGGTGCAGGACGAGACAATGCGGCGCCCCAGGCTGAAAGTGTTCAAGGATGGCGGCCCCGACGGCCCCGGCGAGACCTACGACGAGCTAATCTGCTGGCTCGACGGCGGAGCCACCGTCAGCTGGCGGTTCTCTGAGAAGCCCAAGGTGCAGCTGAAGGGCGGCGAATATACCATCTCTTCCACACGAGCCACCGTCAGCTACAAGGCCATCGACGTCATCCAGTACACCCTGCGGCGAGTCAGCGCAGTGGGCATTGACCATGTCCTGCAGGCAACGCCTGGCCAGCCCTCCGTGAACCGCGAGGACGGCCAGCTGACATTCAGCGGCTGCAAGGCTGGCGAGACCGTCACCATCTATAACACCGCAGGCCGGCAGGTGATGCGCCAACAGGCAGGCAGCGACGGCCGCCTGCAGCTCCCGCTCGGCTCGCTGCCCGCAGGCATCTATCTGGTAAAGACTGGAAGTGTAACCCTAAAAATCGCAACGAAATGAGACTCCACAGCATATTGAAGACCCTGGCCGTGATGACCGTAGCCGCAGCAGCACTGCAGGCGCAAGCACAGGGCATCTACGTGAACAAGAAAAACGGCGAGAAAGTCGCCTACCCCTCCGCCACTTTCGAGCGTGCGTCAACCTTGCGCGTCACCACCTCTACCGAGAGCTACGGGGAGGGCGTTGTGGCCACACTGGAATATGAGCGGATAGCCGACATGAAGACGGCACGCATGTGGCACCAGGCATTTCCCTCCGGCGACGGACTCGTCGTGGTGGGCGGCCACACCACCTCGTTCCATCCCACTCCCACCGCCGAAATCTACCAGAACGGACAGTGGCGCGAGCTCAGCATCGGCTCTACCCACGACGGGGCCTACTCCGTCATCCTCGCCGACGGCCGGGTGATGGTGGGCGGCGGCTTCTCGTCAGACTACGGCGTAGGCCAGAGCAAGAAGACCGACATCTACGCCCCCGCCACGCAGACCTTCACCGCCGGCCCCGACATGAGCGTGGCCCGTGCGCTATGCAAGGCAGTGCTGATGGACGGCAAGGCGTATGTGAACGGCAACTGGTATGCCGACAACACCGTGATGGACTGCTATAACGGGCAGGCGTTCTCCTCTGTGGGCGACATGACAGGACTGAGTAGCCCCTACCTGTTCGGCTCGAAGATAGGCTCCATCTGGACTTGGTCGATGGTCGACAACATGGGCAAGACCGTAGCTTTCGAGAAGACAAGCAGCGGTCAGAACGGCCTTCCCTTCGACGAGTATCTCTCGAAGATGGGAAAGACAGACTCCTACCTCTTCACGGCCCTGGCCGAGAATATTCCCCTGAATCTCACCCCCGACACACGCCCTTCCGACAGCTACAGCCCCACGCTGGACAGCTACTTCTTACTGACACAAAACAAAAACGGAGAGTACTGGCTCTACCGCACGAAGATAGCCGAAGACAAGATAGGAGCCCTCAATCTGACCATCCCCACGGTGTTCCCCGGCACGCAGACGGCCATCAGCTGGCGCAGCAGCGTACTGGTGAACGACAGCCGCGAGGAGGTTTACCTCATCGGCACCAGCGGCCCGGCCACCAACCAGAGCGTCTATATCCTCAGCTACAACTACTACGAGGCATTCTGGACCATTGCCCGCGCCGAGGGCTTCAGTCACAACCTGGCCGAAGGCTCATGGACGCTGCTGGGCGACGGCCGCATAGCCTGCACCGGCGGCAACATTAGCGACTATAACGATGCGCAGAAGGCAGCCTATATCTTCACCCCGCCCGTGGCCGGTCTCGTCCAGTCGCCTGAGACGGAGAAATGGGGCGTGATCGTCTCTACCAAGGACGGCAAGAAAGACACCTACATGGAGGACGAGCTGGAGAGCATCACCACCTACGAGGAGCAGTTCGACGAGCGCATCACACAGGAGATTCCGCAAGAGTACCTCTCGAAGATGAGCGGCTACATGCCCATCTACAGCGGCAACGACGTAGACTATGTCGTCGGCACCTATATCATGTCGCCCAACGAGATTGTCTTCACCTCCAAGGAAAGCACCAACTATTACGCAGGTAAACTGGTGGCCGACTATATCACACAGTTCAACCATCATGACCCCATGCAGAACACCGCGATGCTCAGGACACAGGAGCGGACCAGCTCAGGCGTCATCGCATCCTCGCCATACGCCCCGGCCATCGTCGTGGGCGACGGGCCCAACTTCACCGCCTTTGCCATTGTCGAGAATACTGACTACAAGGGTATATGGACAAAGACGGCCATGCTGTTGTCGGGCACCATCGACGATGGTATCAGAAACTACTACCGAGGCATCGTGATGCTCGACAAGAGTGATGACACCGCCAACCCGAAGATGGGCATCGGCGAGTTCCGCATATTCAAGGACAAAGACGGATATAGCGACCACATCAGCTGGCCGGATGAGAGCCGCGCTGCTGACAACAAGGCCAAGGCTCCTGGCGAAAAAGCCCTGCCATCGGCCGAGGCTGCCATTTCGCCACTGGTGATGGAGGAAACCAAGATTCCCCTATAAGCAAAGTAAACGAAAGATTGACGACTGACCGCCGCTGGCTTGCCAGCGGCGGTCAGTTGATGCATAGTAAATAGTAACCAGGAAAAGGGATAAACCTAGTGCTTAAACCCTTTACCAGTCATCGTCATCGTTTCCGACGATGCCGTTCTTCAGTGCCTCTTCCACCTTGTCGATGATGGCATTGGAGTAGGCGTGGGTCATGACGAGAGCCTTGGCGCAGGTTCGCTTCTGTGCGTCTTTCTCTACGAAGGGATAGTGCCTGGCTATCTCCCACTGCTCGTCGTAGAGGTTGGCATTTGTCTTGTCGTCCTTCTTGCGCTTGCCGTCCTGATAGGGCTTGTCGTTCTTGTCGGTGGGGCTGAGCCATCCTCCGCTGACGTCCTGCAGGATGTCGTAGTTCTGCACGGTGTAGGTCACGCGGACTCGTCCCTCCTTGATGTCGATACGTATGACGGGTGTGATGCTGACGGTGTACTTGTTCAGCGTGCCCGTATGTTCAACAATGCTGGGTATGGTGGAAGAGATGATGATGCATCCGGCATCCTTGTCGTTCAGGGTGATGGCCTGCTTGTCGTTGAAAGTGGCTGTGGCCCAGTAGTTCAGCGCCACATAGAGCTGCTCCTTGGTCTTGCCGGGAGCCTCGATGACCTGCTGGTAGGTCAGGCTCTGGTTCTTGTCGAGCACCAGTCCTTCTGCCAGGTTCTTTGCTGCGTCGAGCCACTTGTCGCCGTATTTCTCCTTGGCATACTTCTCCAGGTCGGCGGACTTCATTACTTGTGCTTGGGTGCCGATGCTGAACAGCAGCATGGCAGCCACTACCATGAGGAATGTTTTTTTCATAGTTTGACAGTTGCGGAAATGATTATTTTTTGTTTTTACTCTTCTTCGGTATCGCCAACATTTCTTGTTCCTCCGTTTTCATAATCGCTTACTACATAGAGCAAGCTTTTGTTGTGAGCCAGGGTGAACACCTGGATGGCTGGCTTGATATAATGCTTTTTCATATTGTGGGAATTAATTTTGTGCCTAGTCTGATAATGATGGTATATTTCTTTCCTCCTTCCCAGTTTGTGGCAAATGGGATGGTCGCAGTTTTATTATCGCCATAGTTTATTTCGAGATATGTTCCATTCGTTCCGTTTTCAGCTGTTGTCTGAGGGATGATGAAAAGCCAGTTACAGGGTAAAGGCTGTAATGTGTTAGTAACTACGAGGTGCTCGGAAGTATTAGTAAGTGTATAGGTGGAAGAAGACGCATTATCGTACTGAACATCTGTCCAGCTGCCAGGATTGCCAAAGTGATACTTTCCTTTGTTCTTGACATTTTTAAGCTGGATGCTATTTACTGTCATCTTTCCATCTGTCAGTTGTGCGCTAAGCGTGTTCGTTAGTTGAACTTTAAACGCTACGGCCGCACAGGCATGGTGGAAGGTAAGGCTTACTTTGCCCAATTTGTCTTGATCACCATCGTACGAGGCAGTATTATAAGCCCACAACAGGTCATGTTGGTAGAAAGCATCTTCGGACATTGTGAAATTGATGTAGGGGGTGCCGCTATTGGAAAAAAATGTGCCACCTGTATGAGCATAGAAGGGGATAACGTCGTTGTTGCCAGCATCGCTTGGCCATAAGTTGGGGTCGAGTGTCCAATTGTTGTTGGCTTTTGATGCTGCATAATTACTAATGCCATTGTATATGCCATGCATATTAAAAGTGCTGAGCGTGGAAGTATAGGTAATATCTCCTCTTGTCTCGCCCGCTCTTGCCTCTGCCCCTTCCTCTTCCAGGGGTGTCTCGCTGACTTCCACGGTGATGAGCCGTGGGGCCTGTGGTTCGGCTTCAATAGTGTTGCCGTCGTCGTCCGACGAGCAGGCCGTGAACAGGCCTGCCGTCAGGACGCAAGCGAAGAGGGATAGTCTGATTAATTTCTTGCCTTGCAAGCGGCTGTATGCCGTGCTGTTCTTTGTTGTCATGTTTGTCTTATGCTTAATTGATGTCGTTGTTAGAACTCGAATGTGACGGATTGCGGCTCTCCAGTCAGTGTCAGCCGCTTGGCAGCTATGAAGATGCCGCCCCGTTTCTGGCTATAGTAGCGCAGCTCTCCTCTCTCCCCGGTGCTGTTGGTAAAGACCGTGAAGGGCTGGCCTGCTTTGCCCACGCCACGGCATTCGCCGTCGACGAATACTGCCAGCTGGTCGTTCTCCGTCAGGATGGGGTCGCCGTTGGTCAGGGGGAAAGAGACAGTGACCTTGGTCTTGACAGCATATTTCGTGGCACCGTCCAACAGTGGGGGGGAGAAGTCGTTGTCAATTCCCACATTGCGTTCGTTGAAGAATGTGTTTTGCGGTGTGTCGAGTACGAAGAGCTGCTTCAGGCCTCCGCTGTAGTAGCACAGACGGAAGTTCCCGCCAGACTCTGAGGTGTTGCCATGCACATTGATGACGAAATAGACTTTCTGTGCGTTGCCGTCGCGCTTGGACAACGCCCGGCATTCGTCGTTCGATATGACGGCCATCACGTCGTCGTCGGTGGAGTAGGGCACCAGTTCGTCTTGCAGGCGCAGCATGACAATCATCTTGCATTCATACTTCGACGGGTCGGGGGCCTCCCACTGCGGCGGCTGCTGATTGTCGTTCATGTCCACCTGCCACTGCGGCTGCTGGCTTGCCATGAACGAGGAGGTGCCGGTGAGGCCGCCATTGTCGTTGTTGTCGTTTTCATCGCTCGACGAACAGCTCCACGCCATGGTGAACGCTGCTGCCACTAGCATCCATTTTATATACTTCATAACGTCTGTTTTTAAAAGATTCTTTTTTTGCCTCATTTACTTAATGACATGTTTCTTGCCGTTATAGATATACACTCCCTTGCGCGCAGGCTTGCCGTCGAGCTTGTAGCCCTCTACGGTGTACCAGCCGTGCTGCGGCATGTTGCTTTGCACGAAGTTGATGGCTGTGGGGGCCATGGGCGATCCGCTCACGGTGTTACGCTCGTAGACCATCAGCTCGGCTGTGGAGGCGATGATCTCTCCCTCGCGCTCGATGGCGAACGATAGCGGAGCCTTCTCGTCGCCGGCAATGCTGACATAGAATACCGAGTCGATGGCAGCGGCGGCACCGCGCAGCTCACCCTCGCTGAAGGCCAGGAGAAGGTCGCCCTCCTGCAGCTCCACGCCCTTCACGCTGGCAGCCAGCGACATGGTGTGGGGGTAGGAGGTGAGGGGTGAGGAGTGAGTGGTGGCGGGAGGAGACTGGGCGACGGTGTTTTCGAAGAAGGTGGCTCCCGGCTCGTAGAACGGGTAGCGGAAGCTGGCCTTGTCCTTGCCGTTGCGGAAGAGCATGTAGCCCTCGCCCGGCTTCATGTATTCCAGCGATCCGGCCCAGTAGCCATTGTTTGCCGATGTCTGGGTGAACACTGCAAACTCCTCGCGGCTCTTAACCACATCCTGGTTGTGGGCCACTCCGCTATAGTCGGCCAAGGCCGTTGCCACAGGCAGGTTGACCATGGGCGTATAGCCAATGTTGTTCCAGCCATCCTTCACAGTCAAAGTGCGCTGGCTCTCGTCTTTCAGAGGATAGCCCGGTACCTCAGCAGTAAAATAATTGTGCGAGAAGAGCCGGTAGCTGCGCTTGGGCGAGATGGTGAGGGTGGACTTGTCCACTTTCTTGTTCGAGAGCCATTTACCCAGCTCCTTATTATAGATGAAGGTGAAGTCTTCGGTATCGTCGGTGATGATGTCGCCGTTATCCCAATCATACTGGCTGATCATCTGTGAGGGATTGCGGTAGGCATTGTTGTCGAGGTTGAACGAGAACCAGTTCCAGCCCGGATAGATATTGATGAGCTGGTAGTAGAGCGAGCCGGCGGTCATCACCACGGGGTCGTCGACCGAGCCGATGACCTGGCCGGGTGTGAACTTCACCGTGCGGTCGGTCTCCAGCATGAGTATCTGTCCTGTCTGATGGTGCCACAGCTTGAAGTTCAGCGGTTTTTCAGCCACGGCAGTGCTGTCGAAGACGGTGATGAAGAGCAGGCTCTGTGCTGTGTTGGGATTGTAGTTGATGTCGGCTACGCCCATGCAGCGCCCTTGCGCGTCGAAAGCGGCTACGATGTCTTTCTCATCTGTCACGATGGCATTGCCAATCATTACTTGGCCCACTACGTTCATGGAGAAATGCTTCAAATCGCTGTTCACGAACCAGCTGGGCATATCACCTTCCTTTCGGACGGTGAGTGCCAGCGGCTCTGTCAGGCCATTCTCGTCGGTGAGGTAGATAATCTCGTCGTATGTGCCTACGTTCAAGTCGGCGTTCACGCTGAACTGCAGGGTAAACTCACTCTTCGGGTCGATGATGCCGGTCTGGTTGTTCACTTTCAACCAGCGTGGCAGGTTGTCCACCGTGTATTGATGTACCGCGCCGCTGGTGTTGGTAATCTTCATCTGGAACCGGTGATCTTCGCCGCTATAGATATAGATGGTTTCCTCCCAGCTCTTGCGCTCCCAACGCAGGGGATTGCGGTCTACGAAGAACTCGACGGTGGCCGGCGAAGCCATGTTGTTGCCGTTGAGGTCGGGAATGTCGGTCACGGTGACGTAGAGGTTACGCTTGTTGATGCGGGCATCCTGCTCGTCAATGTTCACCAGCAGCTGGTTGTCGCGGCCCACGAAGCTAAAGTTCAGGTTGCGCAGCTCCTTGTTGGGCTGCACGGGTGCGCCGTCTGTACGGTCGATGTGGGCAAGTACCTCGCTGACGGGGTCGACGAACAGGGTGTCGTGCTTGTTGGTGGCTTTGCCGTCCATGTCGAGATGTGTTTTCTGGTTCAGGGCGTAGGGCACGAGTACCAGCTCGTTGTTGCTCTGCCGCTCCTGGCGGTTGAAGCCCATGTAGACGAGCAGTCCTTTCTCCAGTCCGCTGGGGCTCTTCGTGCTGTAGTTCTTCAGCAGCGTGGGCGGTAGTGCTTGTGCGAAGAGGCACAGCTCGTCGATGTGGCCCGTCAGCGCGTTCTGGCTGTGCAGCGTCTGCACGTCGGCTCCTGCCTCGTGCCACACCATGTTGCCCACGTAGAAGTCTTTGCCCAGCATGCCGCCCAGCGTGTCGGTGGACAGGGTCGAGCGCAGCGTGCGGTCTACCCAGATGTTGGCCAGCTTGTGGGAGCGGTCGACGGTGATGGCAAAGTGGTGCCAGCGGTCGTCGGCGTATGTCTTGCCCAGTAGCACCTCCTGGCCGTTGGTGCGGTATTTCAGCTGTCCGCCCTCGAAGCCGATGAAGAACTTGTTCGGGGCGTTGTCGTCGGTCTTGCGGCCGGAGCCGTTGCTCAGCAGGGCACCCTGTCCTCGGTTGTTGGTCTTGAACCAGAACATCAGCGTGTAGTCCTGCTCGGCGCTGCGCTCCATCATCTTATAGTCGAGCTGCATGCCCTTTACGGGCCGATTCTCCTCCCAGTCGAGGCTGAGCGACATGCCTTGCGGCAGTGCCCAGTCGGCTCCATGCAGCTCGGCGTTGGCACCTTGTGCCTTGTCCACGGCATACTTGCTCTCGCCGTCGTTCATCGGGTAGTAGTCGGCCAGGCCCATCTCGTAGCCTGTCAGCTGTCGCTTGCCGTAGGTGTTCAGCAGCGATTCGGTCATGGCTCGTGTCCACAGGCGGGCTTCCAGCATACGTCCGGTGTAATGCATACGGTCGTTGATGTCCACCTCGTTTGTGGCACCGAAGATGAGCGTGCCGTAGCCGTTGTAGACCACGCTGTCACATGAGCCTATGATGGAGTCGTTGTAGAGCAGGACCTGTTTGCGGTCGTTGTCCAGGATGAGTGCTACCTGTCGGAATGTGCCCTTTCCCACGGGCAGTGTGCTCTCGAAGCTGACGCTGTCGATGACGGCACGCAGGTGCCAGTTCTTGGTGAGCCACAGCTGCAGGGAATGGCCGTCGATGCCGTGCGAGAAGAGCGGCATCGCGCTGCCTGTGTCGTCGGGCCGGATCATCAGGTCGATGGTCATGCTCTTATTGGAGAAGTTGCGGCGGGCATCGGTCTCGGCAAATCCTGTGCCCTTGAAGAGCAGCGATGTCTCCTCACTGAGAGCGGTCTCGTTGGTCTCGCCGATGACCTCGAAATTAGTGGCCTGCTGCAGGTAGTTGTGCTCGATGGCTTCGGAGAAGTTGAACACGATGTTGTCGCCGGCGCCGATGATGCCGTCCTTCGGCTCGGGTGCGCCGAAGAGCTGCGGGCGGCGGGTGTCCTTGATGCCCGACAGCACCTTTGAGTCGCTGGTGATGAAGCTGTTGCCGTTGCGGCAGTAGAGGCGGGCACGCAGGTCGTATGCCTTCTCCATCACTGTGCCCTCGCCATAGAACTTGGTGACGATGTTGCCGTTCTCCGGAATCATCTCATGGGTGCCGGTGGCAGCCCGGTAGAGTGTGGAGTCGGCATAGAAGGCGCAGAGGTTGGTCCAGTAGTCGTCGCCACGGGTCGACTCCTTGTACTGGAACTCTATGTGGTCGAAGTTCTTCTGGTTCTTGTTGAAGCCGCTGATGATGACGGGCATGTACCAGCCGCGCTTCGCGTCGAAGGGCGCGTCGGTGTTCATGATCCACTTGTCGCCCGGCGTGGCAATCTCCACATTGCCGGCAGAGCGGAGGTAATGCACCGAGAAGGCCACCTCCTGCACGCACTGCACGTCGCCCTGCGAGATGAGTCCAATGGTCAGATCCTCATAGTCGAAGTCCTCGCCGGCCCACACCTCCAGGGTCTTGGTGGTCACTTCGCCAGGCGCGGCCTTGACGGTGATTCCGGAACGCGACAGCGGAAGGCCGTCGATCAGCAGACGGGCACCCTTCGGGTTGGTCGTTTCGTCGAGATAGAGGGTAAAGAACTGCAGGGCGCCGCCGATGGCTTCGGGCTGCTCGCTCTCGTTGGTCATGTAGAGCTGGAAGCGGGCAGGCTCGTCGAAGGGCACGCCGCTGATGCTCTGCTTGTCCATCTTGATGACGGGGTTCTCAATCTTCTTCGTGCGCTCGTCGAGCACGGAGCCTACGCGGTAGAACTTTGTCTTGCGCTCGTTCTCCCAGGGACGCACGGTGGCTCCGGCACGGGTACGATATACAAAGCTCTTCGGATAGACGAAGTCGCCCTTGTCGTAGGCTCCCACGCCTCGGTCGAGGAAATACTCCATGTAGTCCACATTACGCTCGAAGTTGGTCTCCAGGAACACGTCCATGTCGCCGCTCAAGTTGCCGTTGGTGGTTTCGTTGTCGCGCGTGTCGATGGTCTTCACACGGAGCACGTCGAAGTTGAGATGGCTCTTCTTGTCCATCTTGATGGTGAAGCTCTCCTTGCGGTTGTACTTATTATTGATGCTTTGCTTCGGTGTTACACTATAGGACAGGACAGGCGTTAAGGTGAAATTGAACTTCGTGCCTGCGAAGTTGAACTCGGAGAAAGTCCAAATTCCACTTTTCTTGTCTCCTGCAGAATTCACAGTCACGCCGCCGGTAGTTGTCTTCATCACGCTGGCTAAAGCCTTGGCGGCCGTCTGCCCCATGATGCTTACCATACCCGGAAGATAGTCTGCCAGGTAGTCTACCGCTGCGTCGCCCGTGCCGTAATGGTCGTTCACGTCATCCCATGAAAAGTAGTTGTGGGTGAAGCTTGTGACGGGGTTGATGAATGTGTGCGAATTGGTGTAGTCGGAGGCGAAGTCCTCGCTGTAGGACATGCTTCCGCCGCCGTCCACGTCGAAGTTCTTCACCAGCTCGCGGGCTTCCAGCTTCTCCTGTTCGTTCTGCTGTATCATCTTGGCCCAGCCCAGTATCAGCTGTCCGTAGTCATAGATTTCGTCGCGCTGGTCTTCGGCATCGTTCTCTTTGCTGGGCGCCACGATGAGGTAGTTCATGGCCGACTGGTCGCTGTACTGGTGGTGGAGCGAGTTGTAGACATATTCCTTCGTCTCCGGGTTCATGTTCAGCTGCCCGAAGTTATCGTCATCATGCTTGCGCAGCGACAGGTAGACACGCTTGCCGGTGCTGTTGGCCAGGGTCTGTGCGTCGGCAATGTCCTTCTCTTTGTCGTTATACTTGCCCGTGTAGATGAGCGAGAGGCTCTGCTCTGCCAGCGAGGGTATGAGCTGCTTGATGATATACTGCTGGGAGTGGATGAAGTTCGACTCCACTTTCTGTCCGAAGCCTACCGACTCGTCACGCACCAGGTGGTAGAGTCCGTTGTCGTCGCCCCTGCCCTGTGCTATCTCCACCATACGTCCTCCCTCGAGGTTTCCTGCCAGGTGTACGAAGGTGCTGTCGGGTATGGCTCGCACGGCGATGGCGGGCTTGATGAAGTTGTTGGTCACCACGCCCATGTAGACATCGGCTTCGGCTCCCACCATCGTCGAGCCGGCATCGGTAGAGATGTCTTCGTTGGCCGTCATTGTGTAGGAGAATGCTCGCTGTCCGCTGCCTGAGAAGATGAGGTCGTAGGAGGTGTTGAAGTCGGAGTTGGCCAAGTTAATGAGTCCCGTCTCAATGCCTATGCCCACCAGGCCAGTATAGTTGCTGAGCTTGCTACCCCATGAGATTCCGAACGAAAGGCCTGCCTTCCACGACATGTCCATCTGGTAGCTCAGCTTCAGCGTCGAGCCTTTGCTCAGCTTGGCCGACGAGCCTCCTCCGGGCGGGTCGCGCAGCACGTCGACGAGCACGGGTGCCGTGACGCTGAGATAGTCCTTCGCGCCCGGCTTGGCATACTGGCTCAGAGTGTATGCCTTTAGGGGCTGACCCTCGTAGGTCATGCCGTCGCGCTCCATGGAGAAGGTAACCGTGCAGAGGGCATCCTTGCCCGTCATCAGGTAGGGCCGCTGGGCTGCCCTCAGCACGTAGTAGCCCTCGCCGTTATTGTCGAGCGTCAGCGTGTCGCGGTGGGTGCCGCTGATGAGTCCGTTGCGTATGGTGACGAAGCCTCCGTCGAGCTTCACCACGTCCACGGTGTCGCTCTGTACATCATTATTATAATAATAGCGCTCCACGGCCGAGATGATGAAGGGATAGCCGCGGTCGGTGTTGAACACAGGGTATCCGAAGGTGTAGACCACGTTAGTGACTTCTTTGCCCTTATCGTCCTTGGTGGTCTTCTGATAGACTAGAGGCACCTGCACCTTGTCGCCGACGAGCGACTGTGCCGAGTAGATGCGGTCGCCAAAGTACTCGAACTTGTCGTAGCCCACCTGTTTGCGCTCCAAGAGCACGGGCGTGCGGTAGATGCGGTTGTACTTGGCATGGTAGACGATTTCCAGCTGGGTGATGTCTTCGTTGGCCCGGCTGCGCCAGCTGCCCTTGACGATGTCCTTGTGCAAGGTGAGCGAGTCGGTGAGGTCGATGACGTCGCTCGTCTTGCCATCCTGGAACAGGGTGGCATAGCCGTCGGCGGTAATCTGCTGTATCTTCCACTTCACGGGCGGCAGCAGCACCTGATACTCGCCGGTAAGCGAGTCGGGCCACACCTCCATGCGATGGCGCGTGGTGTGCACGCGGGTAGAATAGACGTTCTTGTCCAGGCTGCCGTATTTCTTGTGGATGTAGGTGGTGTCCCGCTCCGTGAGGGCACGGTTGACATTGTCGAAGACGAGCCAGGAGGCATTGTCGCCCTCAAGGGTGAGCACCATCTTCAGGTTGTCGCCCAGGTTGTTGGTCGACAGCGAGTTGTCCAGGGGCAGGTCGCCCTGGTCCTTGCCGCCAGCCACACGTCCGATGAGTTTTACACGGGTGTCGTCGTAGAAGTAGATATTGGCCACGTCGACGTCAAACTCCACCTCCGTCTTGTTGTCCTTATAGTAGTAGCCGTCCATATAGAACTTGTGCCCGTCCATTACGGCCTGAATGGTGTGGGGCTTCCCCCGCAGCATGCGGAACGAGAACTTGCCCTCGAAGTCGCTTTCCACAGGACCGCTGCCCGAACGCACCTCATGATTGTCAACCAGGAAGTGTGCGCCGTGCACGGGGATGCTGGTGCCGCGATACATCACCAGGCCCGAGAACTTCACTCCGGCGGTCACGGTGAACACGCAGTTCTTCTCGTAGTTCGACTGGTGGTCGAAGGTGACGGGGATGCCGCCCTTGCACTCTTCCGACAGGTCGTTGGCCGACACGCCGGAGAGCGTCAGCTGGTAGGCTCCCTGCTGGTAGCCCCAATACTCCAGCCCCTCGATGCTGAAGAAACCGCTCTCGTCGGTAGTGCACCTACCGCCCTTCTTGGGGTCGGCACCGGTGCCATACTGTGAGGCCGAGACGGTGACTCCCGGAATGCCTGTGCCGTCGGCGAAGCGCACATAGCCCTCCACCTTGCCGGTCTTCACGCAGTTGCCCTTCACTTCCTTGGTAAAAGTGGAGTGAATGCCTTCGCAGTCGTTGTTCGAACTCACCTTGTAGAGGTAGTCAAACACGGGCGACACCGTCCGGTCTTCATACTCCCTGTCTACAATCTGTGTGGCTATTACCTCCCATCCTTCATTGGTGGTGGTGTTGCGGCGCCACACCTCGAAATAGTCGATGGTGCCCTCGGTGGTCTCCCATTCCAGCCTGACTGAGCTTTGCAGGGTGGTGGCTTTGAGCGAACCTCCAATAACTGTTGCAGAACTCTCGAAATAGTAATAATTCACTTCACGTGTCCTGAAAGATACTGGAAATAGCTTATTGGGCTGGCTGATTTGTGCCGTTATCACCTTGGGATAATGATTCTCCCAGCCCCTGTTGGCAGGGGCTTCAAACGACTGCCGTCCTTGAATCGTTCCCAATGAGTCGCTGAACAGACAGTCGCGGATGACATTTTGAAGTACATCGTCCGGGTAGCAGCGCACAAAGGTGGCTGAGTTGGCTTGCGAGGCACTCTGCAGATTTGCCGGGTTGAAGAAGTTGTTGTTCAGCTGTGCATAGCTGCCTCTTCCTCTGAATCCCACAAAGCCGCCCCAGCTGTCGGTGGGCTTGCTTGCATTTGTTGACACGAAGGATCCCTTGTAGTATGAGTTGCTGATGACGAGGTTCGACTTTTCGTTCACCAGAGCCACTATGCCGCCGTGGGTACCGTCGCCACTCTTGCCGGAATTGATGTTCACATTCGCCGTGCAGTTCTCGATGAAGGCCGTTCCGGCTATCAAGTGCCCCACGATGCCTCCAGCAAATTTGTAATTGGTATTGATGGAGCCATCCACCGTCAAGTTTACGATGGCCGCTCCGTCGGTGATATTGCGGAACAGTCCTGCCACCTGCGAGTTCATTTTGTAATCAATGTAGACTATGTGCCCGTTCCCGTTGAAGTTGCCGGCGTAGGGGTTAGCCTCCTCTGCGGCTATCGTTCTGCTTTTAGCATCGATATTGTTCAACAGGATGGCATTCAGGTGGGTCTCTCCATTATAGACGCGATCCATGAACTTTGAGAAGTCATCGGAGTTATTAATGCTGACGAAGATGTCGCCCTTTCCCTGACCGATGGGCGACTGCTTGGTATTGACCACAATGCTGGGATAGTATTTCACGCACGAGCGGTGGAGCGTAATAACTTTCCTGCCTGCCAGGATCTCGTCTTCGGTCAGTACGTAGGACACGCTGTCGACAAACTGGTTTTGCGAGTTGTCCATGCGGATGTCGATACGCATCTCGGCCCGTTTGTCCCATACCCAGGTGTATATTTGTTCTTTTTTATAGCTCCATGTCAGTTCTATTTCCTTTTCCTCTTCGTTCACCCACTGTGTCTTGGGGTCTAAGGGATTCAGGAGCGCCAGGGTGCTGAACGAGGGCTGTACGTAGACCAAGGCCGGATTCTTCAGCGTGCCCCACATCTCCTTAGTGGCTGAACGCACTACGCGATAGCGCACCAGCGGAATGCCCAGCTTGGCGTCTATCAGTTCGGGAGTGAGCGATTCAATGAGCTTCGTGTCGGTGTAAGAGTAGTGTGTACTGTCTTTTTCAATCACTACCTCTTCGATGCTTTTGAAGTCTTCCATCTTTCCCGTGAGCGAGCGCTGAATTTCGAACATGTCGCCTTCAAACAAATCCTCTGCATCGGCGAAGTCCGTTTCCCATTCCAGCTTGACGCTGCCTCTCTGCAGCACCTCTGCCGTGAGCAGCTTGGGTCCGTGGAGCATGCCTACCGTTCCCACGAAGAGCGTGATGTCGCCGGTCAGTTTTGAGGGCCAGTCGGTATCGGGCAGGTTGCTCTTATCTACCGTGGCCGACACCACGTTGGCCATCACCGTCAGGCTGTCGTGCGGCTCGCAGGCCGGCAGCTGGATGAAGCTCATGTAGGCATCCTTGCCCAGCGTGATACGCGGCAGCTCCGTCCATCCACCATCGGCGTTCTTATATTTCGCATCGATCCAGTTGATGACATGGTCGCTGACGACGGGCAATTGTATCATGCCCAGATCTGCATCTTCTGCTCCGAAAATGGGGTCGTAGCTCTCCAGCATGATGTCGTCGAATTCCATCTTGCCCAAGTCCCTGTTGTACGCTTCCGTAGAACCGCCATCTCTCCACAGCGTGGCCTTCACATAGAATGTCAGTTCCTTGCCAGCGAAGGTGGTGGGGTAATACCAGTCCAACTCGGCGTAGCCGTTGTCCTTGTTGTTGCGCGTGGCATCATGTTGCTGGGCTTCGCCGCCAGTAATGAGGCAGTAGGGTTTCCACTTAGAGTCGTTGGTCAGGTAGAGCAGCGAGTTGTCGGGCATCAGGTTCGAGTATAGCGACCTGACATATCCGCTGGTACCGCTGGTTTGCTCACCAATGTAGAAGACGGGGGGCTCGTGGCCCTCCGCGTCGCGCACACCGTAGGTGGCATCGTGCAGCGTGCGGTAGGGGCTGCTGTTGGTAGTCATCAGCTTCAGGTGCATGATGCCCGGTCCCTTTGAATACCAGGAGAACGCCTGATTGGGGGTTCCAAAATCTCCGTCGGCGGCTCTTGCCTCTTGTGGCGAGGCTAATACCGCAATGGCCAGCAGCAACGCCGCCAGCCACAGATTTGTTAATAGTCTGGTTCGTTTCATTTTGTGATATTTATAGATTCTTGTTTTTTAGTTTACGCATCAGGCGCATCGCCTTTTTCTCCAGTTTCCGCACCTGCTTGTCGGGTTTCCAGTCGGGAAATACATTGCGCAGGGTGAAGCGGCGGGCCTCCGCCTCGGTTAGTGATGTCTGCACGTCCTTTTCGCTCTCGTTGCCCACAATACGAACTGTGTTTGTGGCCGGGGTGAGCAGGTTTCCCTGCAGGTCGACAGTGCCATACTCCCCGAACTCGCACTCCGACGAGCGGATGCTACGCGGGTCGAAACGTTCCCGCTCCAGTTTTTCGGGACTTTCCAAAACCGTGTTCAGCCACACGCAGCGCGGGAGTGTATGCCAGCCGCGCGCCAGGTGGAAGGTAGAAACATCGTTGCGGATGGTGCAGCCGTCGAAGACATATCCCCAGTTGGTGGTCGATGTGCGCGGGGCAGCGATGACGTTGATGCCGCTGCCGTCGGCATTGCGCTTCTCTGTGACAATGATGCAGCGATTGAAGTAGACGTCGCCGGCTCCGCAGATGAAGTCCACCGTGCCGTGTATCTCCGAGTCCTCAAAGTAGTGCTGGCACTCCTCGCTATTGCTGTAGTAGGTGTCCTGATACGACAGCATACGCACCCGCTTCAACATGGTGCGGTTGCCCTTGTCCTGCCAGCAGACGGCACGTCCCGCATGCCCAGAGTGATAGTAGTCTAGCTCGTTCTTCAGTGTCAGGTCCTGCACGTAGGTATTCATCCCCAGGTTCAGCAGCGTGGCCGTCTTGCCGATGCCCTCCTGCTCTACTTGCGGCGCATTGCGGATGATGGTGCCCTCCATGCTCTCGCCTATCAGGGCAACATTATTCCCCCTAACTGCTGTCAGCACGGTCTCCCCCAGGTCGTAGTAGCCGTTGGGGATGAGTATATAAAGCCGCTTCGGCAGCGAGTCGCGGTTCAGCGAGTCGGCCAATGCCAGCGTCTGTAGCAGACTCTGTGCATCTCCGGCCTTCACGAGGAGGTATCTGTTGCCGCCCCACACTTGCATGTTGGCGGCCAGCAGGAGTAACAAGACGATTCTTCTGATATAGCCCAAATTGTTTAACTTTCTTGCCTTTTTACTTTTCCTTTTTCCTTTTGCTTGCAAAATTATGAAAAAAAATTAAATATCCAAAAAATACACCAAGAAATTATGTCTTGAGTGCACGCATAGCATTGAGCACGGCCAGCACCGTGACGCCGACATCGGCGAATACTGCCATCCACATCGTGGCCAGGCCAAGGGCGGCGAGGATGAGCACGGCCACTTTCACGCCGATGGCAAAGCATACATTCTGGCGGGCGATGGCGATGGTGCGGCGGGCAATGCCAATGGCGAGGGCAATCTTCGAAGGCTTGTCGTCCATCAGCACCACGTCGGCGGCTTCGATGGCGGCATCGCTGCCCAGTCCGCCCATGGCGATGCCCACGTCGGCGCGGGCCAGCACGGGAGCATCGTTGATGCCGTCGCCCACGAAGCATAGTTTCTTGTTTGCCATTTGGCTGCCGCCGCCGTTGTCAGATCGTAAGTCGTCGATAAACTTGACTTTGTCGGCGGGCAGCAGCTCGGCGTGGTATTCGTCGATGCACAGCTGATGTGCCACCTTCTCTGCCACATCGCGGCGGTCGCCGGTGAGCATGATGGTCGTGCTGACACCCAGCTTTTTCAGCTGGCTGATGGCCTCGGCGCTGTCGTCCTTGATCTTGTCGTTGATGACGATGTGGCCGAGGTAGGTAAACGAAGAATCCTCTTCTTCTTTTGCAGCCACATGGATGATCGTGCCAGTATGGTGGCAGTCGTGCCATTTCGCGCCCACGGCATCCATCATCTTCGTATTGCCCACGCAGACCATGCGGTTGCCCACACGGGCACGGATGCCTTGTCCGGCAATCTCCTCCACGTTGCTCACCCGACAGCCGTCGGTAGCCTCGTCGGGGAAGGCATCGCGCAGGGCGGCACCGATGGGGTGGGTGGAGAAGTGCTCCACATGGGCGGCGAGGTGTAGGAGTTGAGAACTGAGCGTTGAGAACTGAGCGTTTGCTGCCGCACTGTTTTTTCCTGTGGAAATGGGCTGAGGAGCGGTAGCGCTACACTTTGGACTGTCGTGCACGGCGGTGACTGCAAACTGTCCGTGGGTCAGCGTGCCGGTCTTGTCGAAGACCACAGTGTCCACCTTCGCCAGTACGTCCATATAGTTGGCACCTTTGATGAGGATGCCGCGCCGCGAGGCTCCGCCGATGCCGCCGAAGAAAGTCAGTGGCACGCTGATGACCAGGGCACAGGGACACGAGACCACCAGGAACAGCAGGGCGCGGTAGAGCCAGGCGGAGAAGCCTCCCCCGATACCTGCCAAGGGCGGGAGAATGGCGATGGCCACGGCTGCGAAGACCACGATGGGCGTGTAGACACGGGCAAAGCGGGTGATGAAAGCCTCGCTCTGCGACTTGTGCTCTGCGGCATGCTCCACCAGGTTGATGATCTTGGCCACGGTGCTCTCGCCGTAGGCTTTCGTCGTGCGTACCTTGATGACTCCCGACAGATTGACGCATCCCGACTGCACCTCGTCGCCCACGGTAATCTCACGCGGTATGGTCTCGCCCGTCAGCGCCACGGTGTTTAGGGCTGTTGAGCCTTCGATGACTACGCCGTCCAAAGGCACCTTCTCTCCAGGCCTGATGACAATGACCGCCCCCACCGGCACCTCCTCGGGTGACACATCCTCCAGCTCCTCTCCTTGGGAGACATCGGGGGAGGCTCTGTGTGCCACATCGGGCCGGATGTCCATCAGGTGCGCAATGCTCTGTCGGCTCTTCCCTTCGTCATAGCCCTCGAACAGCTCGCCCACCTGGAAGAAGAGCATGACGAAGACGGCCTCGGGAAACTGCGTCTCCGCTCCCGGCAGGAAGCCGATGCAGAGGGCGCCGATGGTGGCCACCGACATGAGAAAATGCTCGTTGAACATGTCGCCGTGGGCTATTCCCTCCCAGGCCTCCTTCAGTGTCTCATGGCCTATCAGCAGATAGGGGACAAGAAATACCAGCAGCAGCTGCCAGGTGGCCAGTCCACAGTGTTTTTCTATAAATACAGCTGCCAAGAGGAGCACGGCGGTTGCCGCTATCAGCAGCAGTTGTCTCCTTAGTCCGCCCTCCTCGTGGTGGTGTTCGTGGTGGTGTTCGTGCGAGCAACATTCCTCGTGGTGATGTCCGTGCGAGCTGTCCTCCTCGTGGTGATGTCCGTGCGAGCAGCTCTTCTCGTGGTGATGCTCGTGCGAACCCTCCTCGTGGTAATGTCCGTGCGAGCTGTCCTCCTCGTGGTAATGTCCGTGCGAGCTACCCTCCTCGTGGTGGTGCTCATGCGAACCCTCCTCGTGGTAATGTCCGTGCGAGCAGCTCTCGCAGTGGTTGTGATCATGATGGTGTGTCATACTCTTTGCTTTTTCTCAGGTGCAAAGGTACGGCAAAGTTTTTGCAACTCGGTTGCAAATATGCTGCCTTCTGTAGGGACAGACCTTGTGTCTGTCCGCAGCAGTAAGAAGTAACTATTTTCGTTTGCGGACAGACACAAGGTCTGTCCCTACTAGTGTAAGATGCCTATCCTGAATTATTCATGGGCTTTTTTGTTTTACACGAATTGCCACGAATTAAACACGAATTTCTCATCAATGAGTCCACTTTAAAAAGTCCGCTACCGTAGAATTACAAGCCGGATGGCACTCCCCTCCCTTCAAGGGGAGGGGCAGGGGTGGGGTCACTAACTTATTCATTGGTAGGAAGTCACAGACCCCACCCCTAACCCCTCCCCTTGAAGGGAGGGGAGTGGCTCCGCATTGTTTTCTTCTTGTATTTCTCATGTTTGTACTTTTTTTAGTAGACTCATAAATTATTTTTTGAATAATTCGTGTTTAATTCGTGGCAATTCGTGTTAAAAATCAAAGACATTTGAGAGGGTACTTGTCATTGCCATGAATAATTCAAGTTAGATAAATACTGGCAGTATTATTATTACCCAAGCCTTGGAAGTATTTCAACCTGTGCGGATGAACCATAGTATGACCGCGCGCGGTCACCTCTCAATAACCGGGTGGTGCAAAGCACCCCCGGAGAAGGTGATTTCAGTCGGTACTTCTCTATCCTTCACAACAACAATCTGATTACTAACGTATTAAGTAGCCTTGAAGGATGTGACAGATTTCTCTCTAAACAATTACATAGAAGACTATCCGCCACCCATTGCCAGACTAACAGAAGGATGGTGTATCGCTACATTATTTTAGCAAACTGACACATTTTCCAGTACTTTCTTGCTCCTTTTTATGCTTTAGGAACAAAAAAGGAGGTTTTATCTTGCCGTTCTCAAATAAAATGCTTACTTTTGCAATCCAAAACGAACTAATAATGCTATTCACAACATGAAACGTAAGCTACTGTTTTTATCATTTATCATTTGTCATTTATCATTTAGCAGCGTAGCTGCGCAGACTCCCGCCTTCCCCGGTGCCGAGGGACACGGCCGCTATATTACTGGCGGACGCGGCGGCGAGGTGTATCACGTCACCACGCTCAAAGACTCTGGCAAAGGCTCGCTACGCGATGCCGTGAGCAAGTCGAACCGCATCGTGGTCTTCGATGTGGCCGGAGTCATCCCCCTCAGTTCCGACCTAACCATCAAGGACAACATCACCATTGCCGGCCAGACGGCCCCCTACCCCGGCATCACCCTCCGCTACAGGACGGTGCGCCCAGGTGCCAATAACATCATCCGGTTTATCCGCATCCGCCGCGGGCAGGAGAAAGACATCAACGATGGTGCCGATGCCCTGTGGCAGCGCCAGAAGACGGGCATGATCCTCGACCATTGCTCCTTCTCCTGGAGCATCGACGAGGTGGCCTCGTTCTATGACAACAACAACTTCACCATGCAATGGTGCACGCTGGGCGAGAGCCTGAACAATGCAGGGCACGGCAAGGGCGCCCACGGCTATGGCGGCATCTGGGGCGGCAAGCTGGCCTCCTTCCATCACAACATGATAGCCCATGTGAACAACCGTTCTCCCCGCTTCAACGGTGCCCGCTATAACTGGTCGGGCTATAAAAGCAATATGCTCTACGACCAGTATAAGTGGGAGAATACCGTTCAGGCAGAGAACGTGGACTTCCGCAACTGTATCGTCTACAACTGTGGCAACGGCTGTTACGGCGGTCCCGGCGGCGGCTATATCAATATTGTCAACAACTTCTACAAGACTGGTCCCTCTGCCTCTACCAGCCGGGTGACGACCGTCTCGATAGCCAACAACACCTCTTCGAAGGACAACAAGGAGTATTGGGACATGACCAGCCGCTACTACATCAGCGGCAATCAGGTGGATGCCACCGCCAACAAGGACTGGAACGGCGTGACCTACGACACGGGCGTGCAGACCATCGGCAACGAGAAATACACGCTCGACTCGCTCCACTACTATGGCGACACGGTGACATACGTGAAGAACAGCAAGGGCGTGGACTGCGTGAGGATCAGGCTGGACAACCCCGTCGCTGCCGGCGAAGTGACCACCCACAGTGCCGCTATGGCTTACGAGAAGGTGCTCGCCTATGCTGGCGCCTCCCTGCACGTCGACGAGGTCGACGCCCGCTATTTCCAGGAGGCCAGGGACGGCACCGCCACCTATGCGGGGTCTGTCACGAAGAAGAAGGGCCGCATCGACGTGGTGGCAGATGTGAACGGCTATACCGAAGCTACGTTTGGAACAGGCAGCCGCCCGGAGGGATTTGACACCGACCAGGACGGCATGCCCGACGAGTGGGAGACGGCCAACGGGCTGAACCCCGCCGACGCCAGCGATGCCAATACCTATACGCTGGACACGGAAAAAGGCTGGTACACCAACCTGGAGGTCTATCTCAGCTCCATCGTGGAAGACATCATGAAAGCCGGTAATGCCGATGCCGAATCGGCACTGGACGACTACTACCCCAGCTGCCAGAAGATGAGCGGTATTGGCAACGTGCGTACTTCGGCCATCCACAAGACGGAGTATTTCGACCTGAACGGCCGCCCTATCCCAGCCCCTCGGCAGGGCCTGTGCATCCGTGTGGAGTATCTGACCGACGGGCGGATGATTACCTCTAAGATTATCAGATGACACTTTATTATCTAACTAATTAAAATATCGCTTATGAAAAGACATTTACTCAGAATGAGCACCCTGTGCATTCTACTGTGTAGTGCCATGGCAAAGGCCGAAACCATCACGGCCACCTGGGACTTCACCAATGCCGACGTTGTTGCTGCCGCAGTTGCCCTGTCTGGAAGCAACGAGGCCGGCACCGTCAATGCCGTAGAGGACAACGGCATCCTGCTCACCATCGAGGCCAACGGCCAGACCATTCGCAACAACGGCAACAGCATCCAGACGGCTGCCGGCGTGGTGGTGAAAGTACCTGTCATCAGCACCAACGACGAGGTGAAGGTGCAGGGCTATCCCAGCTATTCCTACTACAGCATTGCCGGCGGCGAAGAGATTACCAACACCAACGACAATCCCGTCACTACCTATCAGGCTACGGCCAGTGACGTGAAGAAAGGGTACGTGGAAATCAAGGCCACGAACAACAACAACTACTTCATCTCCATCGTTGTCGTGCAGGATCCCAGTGCTGTCGCTGTAGACAAGACGGCCACCTGGGACTTCACCAATGCCGACGTTGTCGCTGCCGCAGTTGCCCTGTCTGGAAGCACCGAGGCCGGTACCGTGAAAGCTTTGGAGGACAATGGCATCCTGCTGACCATCGAGGCTAACGGCCAGACTATCCGCAACAACGGCAACAGCATCCAGACGGCTGCCGGCGTCGTAGTGAAGGTTCCCGTTCAGAGCATCGAGGACATCGTTACCGTGAAGGGCTATCCCGGCTATTCCTACTACAGCATTGCCGGCGGCGAAGAGATTACCAACACCAACGACAATCCCGTGACCACCTACACGCCCACCGCTGGCGATGTCAAGCAGGGCTTTGTGGAAATTAAGGCCACGAACAACAACAACTACTTCATCCTGATCTCCGTGTTCCAGAAGGCCAATGGCGACAAGGGCGATACGCCTGCCGACGTGGTAGCCACCTGGGACTATGCCAATGCCGGCGTGATGGACGAGACGATGGCCCTCTCAGGTACGACCGAGCCTGGCACCGTGAAAGCCATTGAGGACAACGGCGTGCTGATGACCGTCGAGGCCAACGGCGCCAGCTTCCGCAACAACGGCAACAATATCCAGGTGCGCAAGGGTGCCGTGTTCAAGATTCCCGTGAAGAATGCCGGCGACATCGTCACCGTGAAGGGCTATCCCGGCTACTCCTACTACACCATCGGCAATAGCGCCGAGATCACGAACACACAGGACAATCCTGCCACCGAGTACAAGGCTTCGGCCCTCGATGCCCAGGCAGGCTACGTGGCCGTCACCTCGACCAACGATAACAACTATTTCCTCTCGCTCTCCGTGCTGCAGAAAGCCCCGAAACAGAAGGTGACCCTCACCGACGAGTCCGTCGTGGCTACCTTCCCCTTCAACCTGGGTACCGAGGGGCAGAAGGCTGAGTTCGGCAATGCCGCCGACTACTTCATCACCAGCAAGGTGACCCTGGGCAGCAACCTCTTCATCAAAGACCTTGATAACAAGGGCAACGGCCAGACACGCATAGAGCCGCTCACGCAGCAGAACGAAAGCGACGGAGGCACGGCTGCCGACGAGAGCAACGCCATCCGCTTCCTCATCCAGCCGGGCTTCGGCTTCACCTTTACACCCACGAAGGTGTCGTTCAACACCACCCGCTACGGCACGGACAACGGTCTGCTTGACATCTCCTGGCAGAATGCCGACAAGAGCACCGTCCTGCTGGAGATGGGCGTGAAGCCTAAGCGCGATAATGAGACCAACCCCATTACACAACTCTCTTACAATGTTGAGGGAGCCACACCCGGTGAGGGCACCTGCGGCCTGCTCATCAACCTTTATCATCTGCAGGGGACTAAGCAGATCGGTTTCTCCGACATCGTCATCGAGGGTATCCTCAACGGCACAGAGAAAGAAGTTCCCGTACTGGCTAGCCTGACCATCAACGGCCAGGAGTACACCGCAGCCGAAATCTTCGACGATGCCTACGAGGCTGAATTTGAGCTGTCGAAGAGCGTGGCGATGGTCAGCGCCGAGAACCCCATCACAGCTACCGCCCTCACCGGCGAGCTGGGTACCATCACCTACGAGGGCGACGAGACCCATTGCCTGGTAACCATTCCCATCACCGGAGAAGATGCCTCCGTGGACTATGTGCTCAATGTGGTACAGAAGCCCGACTTCACACTTTACTATATCAGTCCTGAGGATGGCCAGACTGTGCTTACCACCCAGCAGGTGGAGAAGGATTCGCCCATCGGCAGATTCGCAGGCGATAAACATTCGGACTATGGCATTCCTAAGGGCTACCGCATGCGTGGCTGGTTCGAGCGCAGCGACGGCGGCCGCAAGTACACCGTCGACGACATCGTCACCAGCGACCTCTACCTCTATGGCTACTGCACGGAGATTGAGACCGTCAGCACCCACAAGAAGTATATCTTCGACCTCACCAGCCCCACCTTCTATGCCGAAGACCACGAGGCATTCAACCCCACGGGCGAGGGCTTCTACTACCATGACGCTCAGCACGGCTGGGCCTTCCACAAGGACAATAAGATTGAGCTGCTCGTTGGCCCGAAGGCTACCGTCTCCGTCACCCTTTGCCGCTACGGCAATGCCAGCGACATCGTCATCACCGATGCCGAGGGCAATGAGCTGGGCACCCTGCCCGGTATGAACACCGAGGGCACCGACGGCGAGGTTGTGGCCTTCAACTACGAGGGTCAGGGCGGTACCATCATCCTCAACCTGAACACCGAGGGCGAGATGTACCTCCACGGCGTGAAGATCGTCAATACCGCCGAGGTGAACTTCGAGAGCCAGGGCAACTGGTACTTCGTGAAAGCTGGCGATGCCGGCAGCTTCATCGACGTGCTCGACGTAGTGAACGGCAAGAACGCCAGCAAGGATGCCGAGCGTGCCTTCATCTTCCTGCCCGACGGCACCTACGACCTGCGCCAGACGGTGAAGACGGCCGTCAGCGGGCACAACATCTCCATCATCGGACAGTCGATGGACAAGACCATCATCACCACCAAGCCCGACAAGAGCATCGAGGGACTGGGCAGCGCCGACATGCTGCAGAACAGCGGCTCGTACCTCTATCTGCAGGATCTGACGCTGAAGAACGCCCTCGATTACTACAACGCAGGCTCAGCCGGTCGTGCCGCCGTGCTGCAGGATGCCGGCACTCGCACCATCGGCAAGAACGTACGCATGCTCTCCTGTCAGGACACCTACTACAGCTCGAACAGCAAACAGCAGGCTTACTGGGAGGACTGTGACATCCACGGCACCGTGGACTTCATCTGCGGCGGCGGCGACATCCGTTTCCAGAACACCGCCCTCTCGCTGGAACCGCGTGCACTCGACGGCAAGGGCAGCCGCACCATCACGGCTCCCACCACCAACACACAATTCGGCTACGTCTTCGACGGCTGTAAGGTGGTTGACCTGGCCGAGGGTAAGGGCAACTGGAACTTCGGACGCACCTGGCAGAACGAGCCCATCAGCGTGTTCCTCAACACCACGCTCGACGCCCATGCCGCTGCCACCCTCATCGCCTCCCGCTGGACGGAGAAGGGCATGAACTCGAAGGACCCGAAGCTCTTCGGCGAGTACAACACGACGGACGAGGCCGGCAACAACATCACTCCCGCCAGCAACAAGATTAACTCCCACGGCGGCGTCTTCGAGACCATCCTCAGCGCTGAGCAGGCCGCCGAGTTTGCCTACGACAAGATGTTCACCGACTGGGATCCCGCCTCGTGTACCAGGCAAATCGACGCAAAGTCGGTCAACGCCCGCTACGACAGCGGCACCGTCAGCTTCGACCTCATGGACAATGGCATGCAGGGATGCGCCATCTTCAAGAATGGTGAGTTTGCAGGCATCTCCTTCGACGGTGTCTTCCCTGTCACCATCGATCCTGCCAACGACGCGCTGACCATCCGTGCCATCAACCTGATGGGCGGTCTGGGACAGGAGTCAGCCGTGACGGGCACTGCCACCCGCATCCATGCCGTCCACCCCTCACCCGCAGCCGCCGGCCAGCTGTTCAACCTGCAGGGCCAGCGTGTCGGCCAAGCCGGTCAAGGACTCTACATCCTCAACGGCAAGAAAGTGCTGGTGAAGTAGAACGGCTTTGCGCCACAGCAAACAGCAATCCCCCGCATCAGCCTCAGCGCCGGTGCGGGGGATTGTATATGAGCTGTTTGAAGGTGTCGTAGCCCGACGCTGTCCTCCCTGTAGCGGAAGACAGGCGGCAGAGAGGGGGCATCACGGAGCCAGCACGTTGTTCACCTTCTCTGTATATTCTGCTATCTTGGCTTCGACGCTACAGCGGATGTCGCGGCTGTTGGCTCCGATGCGGAAGGTGTATGTGCCAGCTTCGGTGAGCCACTGCGAGTGGGCCTCGTCGAAGGATGCCAGGTCGCGGCGGGCCAGCTGCATAGTCAGCACCTGGCTCTCGCCTGGCTGCAGCTCACGGGTCTTGGCAAAGGTCTTCAGCTCGTGGCCGGGTTTCTCCATGCTGGCAGCGGGAGCGGCGACATAGACCTGAGCCACCTCTTTTCCGCTGACCACGCCAGTATTCTTCACCGTGACAGAGAGCGTGACGGCATCGCCCTGCACCTTCACAGCAGGCTTGCTGTACTCAAACGTAGTGTACGACAACCCATAGCCGAAGGGGAATGCCACCGGCTTCTGGTAGGTGTCGAAATAGCGGTAGCCCACGTAAATGCCCTCCTCATGGTTGGTATAGTCGTAGTTGGCCATGGGGCGGAGACGCTGCTCCCTGAAGGAGTAGAAGTCGGTCAAGCCGGGGAAGTTCTTTGTCGACGGATGGTCGGTGGCCGCCACAGGCCAGGTCATGGTGAGCCGACCGGAGGGGCACACCTTGCCCGTCAGGATGTCGGCCACGCTGTTGCCGCCCTCCTCGCCCGGCTGCCAGGCGCAGATGATGGCGTCGGGATAGCCGCTCCACGACACCGTCTCGATGACGCTGCCCGAGTTGATGACCACGACGACGGGCTTGCCGGCGGCATGGAAGGCCTGGCAGACGTCGAAGATGAGCTGGCGCTCCTCGGGGATGAGGTTGAACTCGGTCTCTATGTCACGGTCTACACCCTCGCCGGCCTGGCGGCCAATGGTGACGATGGCGGCGTCGGCTTCCTTCACCTCATTGTTCACCAGGATGGGGCTGAGGCTTATCTCAGGATATTTCTGCTGGCCGAACTGCTCCATCTGGTACCACTTGGCGGGATGGCGCTCTGCCTGGAATTTCACACGAGCAAACGCTATGTATTTACGGTAGATGTCGGTCAGGGTCTCCGATGTCCCGATACCGGCATTCTTCAGACCTTCCACCATGTCTACGACGTAGGGCGTGTGCACGCAGCCCGAGCCGGTGCCGCCGGAGAGGAAGTCGTAGCTGTTCACACCGAAGAGGGCGACGGTCTTGATGGAACCGGGAGCAGAGAATGGGGAGTTGATGTTTGAGGATGGAGCGTTCCAGGGCAGGCATCCGTTGTTCTTCAGGAGGACGATGCCCTCGCAGGCTGTCTGGCGGGTAATCTGTGCATGCGCCTTCAGGTCGGGCTTGTTCGTGGCGGGATACTTGTGGAAGCTGGGAGTCTTGACAATATACTCCAGCATACGGCGTACGTTACGGTCTACATCGCTGACACTCAGACGGCTGCTCCTCACGCCTTCAACGATTTCTTCAATCTGTGCCTGCTGTCCCGGCTCCATCAGGTCGTTTCCTGCATGCACCTCGACGATGGTGGGCAGTCCCTCGCGAATGCCTATCCAGTCGGTCATCACGATGCCCTTGTAGCCCCAGTCCTCACGCAGGATGCTGGTCAGCAAGTCGTGGTTGCCCATGGAGTACTGGCCGTTGATTTTGTTGTAGGAGGCCATGATGGTCCAGGGGTCGCTCTCGCGGACAGCAATCTCAAAGCCGCGAAGGTAGAGCTCACGGGCAGCCCGCTGGCTCACACGCTCATCGACGCTGGTGCGGTCGGTCTCCTGCGAGTTGACGGCGAAATGCTTGGCCGACACCCCCACTCCCTGACTCTGCACGCCACGGATATAGGCAGCAGCAATCTTGCCCGTCAGCAGCGGGTCTTCGCTGTAGTACTCGAAGTTGCGCCCGCAGAGCGGATTACGGTGCAGGTTCATGCCTGGGCCGAGGATAACGTCGCAGCGGTATTCCTTCGTCTCGTTGCCGATGGCCTCGCCAACACGTGTCACCAGCTCCTCGTTCCATGTTGATGCCAGACAGGTGCCGATGGGGAAGCCCGTGGCATAGTAGGTCTGGCTGTCACCCTCGCGTGTGGGGTCGATGCGCACCCCGGCAGGGCCGTCGGTAAGCACGGTGGCGGGAATGCCCAGCCTACGGATTTCGGGCGATGTGCCGGCAGCTCCGGCCACCAGCCGCGACTCGCCGCCTACCACGGCTCCTTCGCTGAAGAAGTTGTTGGCACCTCCCACCAGGAGCTTGGCCTTTTCCTCCAGCGTCATCGCTTTCATCACTTCGTCAATATTGTCGGCACGCAGCTGAGGCCCCTGCCTTTGTGCCCATGCGGCCGAAGACAATACTGTTGTCATCATAGCGAAAAATAATGGTTTAAAACGCATAGTTTAACTTGTTATTGGTTGATGGATAATTGATTACTTGTGGCGGCCCAGTATCAGCGGGAAGAACATTTCCGCAAGACGTATCAGCGGGATGAAGCAGAGCACGATGAGCACAGCAGCCAGCAGGTCTTCCACCCACAGACGGCCAGGCAGCTCCGCCAGTCGCCGCACGATGACGATGTGCAGGCCGATGACGAGGATGGAGCCCTTCGACAGCGTCAGCGGCATATTGCGGTAGGGAAGACGGCTGAGCCAGAGCGACACGACGTAGAGCATCAGAGTGCCGGCCATACCGCCCAGGATATAGAGGGCATAGTTGTGGCCGAATCCGTTGAGGTACATCCATACATAGCCGTTATACTCAGCGCAGAGCACTACCAAGGCAACGGCCAGCAGCAGCAGTACTGCCTCCAGCAGATAGTTATGCAGAGTGCTGAAGACTGTCTTCAATGGTTTCAGGAACACGCCTATCAGGAAGAAGGGCATGCAGACCAGCACATTGATATTGGCATTGCTAGCCTCGAAGCCAATGGCATGAAGGTATATGGCGCCAGCCGACAGCGCAGCAAACAGGACGGCATAGACCCATTTCTTCTCAGGCAGCAGCTGCATGATGAGCTTCATCACGATGAGGGAATAGAAATACCAGCACGGCCCCATGCACCAGCGATGGCCCAGCAGCAGCCACTTGAAGAACCAGGGCCAGGAAAGGTCGTAGGGAACACCCTGCGCCATGCTGCGCAGACTGGCTTCCAGGTGCATCATGACGCTCATGATGACGGTTGGCACCAGCAGCTGCCAGAAGCACTTCCTCAGGCAGGTCTTCCAGCTGTCGGACTTCTTGTAGAGGAAGCCGGAGATGACGCAGAACACCTGAACGCTGAACACATATAAATAGATGTGGCCAGCGGAAAAGAAGTGTCCCCATACAATCGACAATATGGCAAACGTCTTCATCCAGTCAACCCACACCAGGCGCCCTGTATCTTTTATCTCTCTCATGAACCCCTCTTGATATACTTCTACTACTTATATTTACAACTTGACTACGCACCAGCTCATCACGCTCATGTCATTCCACTTTCAGCTCCTTCTTCATCGTAAACGAGATCATACCCACTTCCGACGGCTCGCCCAGCCGGTAGATGTACGGACGGAAGATACCCGGCACTTCAAACGCCTGCCTATGAGCCACGCCGTCGGGCGAGGCCTGGTATTCTGCCATCATGGCGTCGTATTCCGCTCCCACCTTCCTGGCATAGCCCACAGTCATAACGACATGTACTGCCAGCAGCAGGAGCAAGCCACAGGCAGCGTATGGCACGACACTTCGCAGTCTGTCACTGAGGGCTCCCAGAAGCAGCTTCAGCATGAGCAACACGGAGAACAGCTCCATGGGGAAGCCCATGCGCTGGCTGTAATAGGGCAGCAGGAAGAGGAAGGCAAATCCGAAGACGACAATCATCAGCGCTATCTGGTTCTCCACCACAAACTGCTTCATACGCTTCCCTCCCAGAAAGAGCCAGCCAGCCGCCAAGGATATGATGAGCAGATAGAGCCGCTTGGAATAGCGCAGGATGTCCAGCTTCCTCTCCAGCATCTCCTGCCATGACTCAGCCGAGGCGCCCGCAGCCCGGTTCCAGATGCCGGGCGAGCCGATGACGGTCAGCGTACCTATCCACATACCCACCATCAGGCACCACTGGCCGGCACTCAGCTTTTTTATATGGGTGAGGGCATAGAAGAAAAGGGCACCGGAAACAAGCAGGCTATAGCCCTCGTGGAAGCTGCCGCAGAAGACGCCCGTCAGCAGCAGCAGGCTCTTATGCAGCCAAGAGTCCCCCACCCTGCCCGTCTGCTTCTGAAAAAGCAGGATGAAGGCCAGGCAGGCCGTGGCACTCCAGAGATAGTTGATGGGGAAGACCACGTCGAACGACAATATCCACTGCACCGGCAGCAGCAGCCACAGACCAGCCACCACCATCACTCCCTGAGCCCACGACACGGCTCGGGCAAAGCGCAGGCCGAGCAGCAGAAGACCCACATAGACCAGCGCATTCAGCACGTTAAACAGTCCCTTGCCCAGGAAACCGCAAAAGCACTGGGTGACGAAATGCACGAAGAAACGGCCGTTCATCACCCTATAGTGGTGGCATTGCGAGAGAAACGCCTCGCCCATACTGTCCACACGGTTGTCCAAGTCTACAGGATGCAGCAGCTCCGGCACACGGTGGTCGAGCCACACATACTGGTACATCAGGTCATCCCACCGCAGCGGGTTGCTGGCGCACATCATGTAAAACGCAACACCAACCAGCAACAACAGTCCTGCCATGAGCCATTTATCTTGTGTTTTCATCTCCTCACTCCACATCTATCATTTATCATTTATCATTTAGGCCGCAGGCCGCATAAAATACCTTACCAGGAAAAAGTTTACCGGCACACACACCGCATACATGGGTATGGGGGCCAGCCCCTTCGGAATGCCTGTCCACACAAAGAAGTGGAGGCATACCAACTGCAGCACGTAGTTCACCAGATGGGCGAAGACAAATCCTCCCGCCTTTCGCCGAGTAGGACGTACACCGAAAGTGAAATAGGTCGTCATGAGGAAATTGAAGACCAGGCTGACGATGTAGCCTATGGTCAGCGCAGCAGATATGCCGCACACCCTCATCAGCAGCAAATAGACTGCATACTGAATGGCGGTGGCAGCACAGCCCACCAGCACAAACCTGAATGCCTCACGAAGCCCGCCCGAGTCCATCGCCTCTCTTGTAGTCCTGAACCAGATAGGGCGGGCGCCGCTTCGTCTCGTTGAAGATACGCCCTACATACTCACCCATGATGCCCAGGCAAAGCAGCTGCACACCGCCCAGGAACAACAGCAGCGTCACCAGCGTAGGGAAGCCCTGCACAGGGTCGCCAAAAAGCAGGGTCTTTGTCAGGTAGAAAAGAAGAAAACCGAAAGCCACAAAGGCTATCACGAACCCCATGATGCTGGCCAGACGGAGCGGAGCCGTGGTGAACGACGTGATGCCCTCGATGGCCAGGTTCAGCAGCGAGCGGAACGACCAGTTGCTGGCTCCCGCCACACGGTCGCCACGGTCGAAGACTATCTCCTTCTTCCTGTAGCCTATCCAGCAGAACATGCCCTTCGTGTAGCGCTCCGTCTCACGCATCTGCCTCAGCGCATCCACGCACTTGCGGTCGAGCAGGCGGAAGTCACCCACATTCTGCAGCACCTCAAAACGCGTAGACTGGTCAAGAATCCTGTAGAACAGCAGCGACAGCTGCTTCCTCAGCCAGCTCTCCTTGCCCCTGCTCGCCCGCTTAGCATAGACATCCTGATAGCCCTCCTCCCAGAATGCCAGCATCTGGGGAATCAGCGTTGGAGGATCCTGCAGGTCAGCATCCATGATTATCACACAGTCGCCAACCAGATGGTCGAAGCCCGCCAGCATAGCATTCTCCTTGCCGAAGTTCCGCGACAGGTCTACATACGACACCCGCTTGTCACTTTCGTGAAGACGCTCCATCACTGCCGACGTGCCGTCGCGGCTGCCGTCGTTGACGAAAAGCAGTTCAAAGTCATAGCCGCCAGCGGCATCAAGAACCCGGCAGGTCTCTTCATAGAAACGGGGCAGCGACAGCTCCTCGTTATAACAGGGCACCATGATGGTCACCACTTTTCTTTCTCTCTCCATCGGCTCTCGCTCAAAGTTATAGCACACGTCATTTTCCCCTTCATCCAATAAGGGTGCTGCAAAGGTACAAAAGAGTTTAGGATTTTTACGGTAAGAAGGCAGTATTTTTTTGTCCCTCTTCATCTTTTTTAAGTTAAATAAGATAAAGAGGGGCAAGAAAACTTCTGATTCCTCACTCCAAACTCCTTACTTTTTCGTACCTTTGCAGCGGTCAGTAGAGATGCCACAATGTGACGTCTCTACGCTAACGCCAAAATAACATTAGTTATATAGAAGGCATGACACCTAAAACAAGATTCCGTTTATGAGAAAGACCTTTTTCCTGACACTATTGTTGAGCTTCACGCTGACAGCAGCCCAAGCCCAGGACACATTCCGTATTCCCGTAAGGGGGGAGCACGAACAGATGCAGACGGGGCGGTTTCAGCCCACGTGGGAGTCGCTGGAGACCCACCAGACGCCGGAGTGGTTCCGGAATGCCAAGTTCGGCATTTGGGCACACTGGGGACCGCAATGCGTGGAGGGCAGCGGCGACTGGATGGCACGCTCCATGTATATGGAGGGAACTCGTGAATACCAGTGGCACCTGGAGCACTACGGACATCCCTCGGAAGTGGGATTCAAGGACATACTCCCCCTTTTCAAGGCAGAGAAGTGGGACCCGGAGGCCCTCGTAGAGCGCTACAAACGCTGCGGCGCACAGTATTTCTTCGTGCTAGGCAACCACCACGACAACTACGACCTGTGGGACTCGAAATACCAACCGTGGAACTCGAAGAACATCGGCCCCAAGCGTGACATCCTCGAAGGATGGGCACGTGCCGCCAAGAAATACGGGCTGCCGCTGGGCATCTCCTTCCACGCCGACCATGCCTGGACGTGGTACGAGCCCGCGCAGCGGTTCGACGTGAAGGGGCCGAAGGAGGGCGTCTACTACGACGGCAACCTGACCAAGGAAGACGGCAAGGGCAAATGGTGGGAAGGATACGACCCGCAGATGCTCTACCAGCAGCGCCACCCCATGAGCAAGGGGTCGTGGGACAACGGAGCCATCCACGGCCAGTGGGGATGGGGCAACGGAGCCTGCCCGCCGTCGCAGGAGTTTGTGAATAACTTCTACGACCGCACGCTCGATGCCATCAACCGCTACCAGCCTGACCTCATCTATTTCGACGTCACCGTGCTGCCATTCTATCCGCTGAGCGACTGCGGGCTGAAAATCACCACACATCTTTATAATAAGAACCCGCGCGGCGTGGTCTTCGGAAAGATTCTCAACGACGACCAGCGCAAGGCGCTGACATGGGACGTGGAGCGCGGAGCCCCCAACGAGATTATCGACGAGCCGTGGCAGACGTGCAACTGCATAGGCGGCTGGCACTATAACACGGGCATCTACGAACGCGGTCAATACAAGACTGCCGCCAACGTGGTGAAGCAGTTGGTGGACATCGTGTCGAAGAACGGTAACCTCCTGCTGAGCATCCCCCTGCGGGCCGACGGCACCTACGATGAGAAGGAGGCCAAGGTGCTGGACGACCTGGAGGCTTGGATGACGGTGAACGGCGAGAGCATCTTCGGCACACGGCCGTGGGTGCACTTTGGCGAGGGTCCCGTGGCCGAGGAGGACATCAAAATCAACGCTCAGGGCTTTAACGACGGGAAATTCTCAAACATGGACTGGCGTGACATCCGCTTCAACCAGACGGCCAGGCATCTCTACGTCACAGCTATGGGATGGCCCGAGGACGGCAGGCTCGTCATCCGTTCGCTGGCCAAGGGCAACAAGGACTTCAAAAAGAGCATCGGCAGCGTGTGGCTGCTCGGACATGGGAAGCTGAAAGCCCGACAGACGGAAGAGGGACTCATCGTCAGCCTGCCGAAGCCCTGCAACGCAATAGCTCCGGTGCTTAGGATAAACAAATAGCAAAAGGAGTTGAGGAGTAAGGAGGTAAAGGAGTTCTTGCTTAGGCAAAGCGACCAAGGTTGAGCGGAGCGAATACGAAACTTAAATAATATCATAACTATGGCAACAAGAATAGCATTTTTCGACGCGAAGAGCTACGATCGGGAGACCTTCGACAAAGTGAACCAGAACTTCGGTTTTGACATCCAGTACTTCAAAGAGCGGCTGAGCCTGAACACCGTATCGCTGACCCAGGGGGCCGATGCGGTGTGCATATTCGTCAATGCCGAATGCGACGCAAGAGTGATTGAGCGCATGGCGGGCTACGGGGTGAAGCTGATTGCCCTGCGCTGTGCCGGTTTCAACAATGTAGACATTCAAGCCGCCAAACAGAAGGGCATCCGTGTGGTGCGTGTGCCTGCCTATTCGCCTCATGCAGTGGCCGAGTATGCCGTCACGCTGATGCTTGCCCTGAACCGCAAGGTCTACCGCTCGGTCTATCGCACCCGTGAAGGCAACTTCAGGCTGGGCGGACTGCTGGGCTTCGACATGTATGGCAAGACCGTGGGGCTCATCGGCATGGGAAAGATAGCAAAAGAGCTGATTAAGATTCTGCGTGGCTTCGGCATGAACGTGCTGGCCTACGACCTCTACCCCGACGAGGCATTTGCCAAGGAGCATCAGGTGACGATTGTCTCGCTGGACGAGCTCTACGAGCAGTCGGACATCATCTCGCTGCACTGTCCGCTGACGGAGGACACGAAGTTTATCATCAACAGCGACTCCATCACGAAGATGAAGTTCGGCGTGATGATCATCAATACCGGTCGAGGAAAGCTCATCAAGACTGCCGACCTCATCAACGGCCTACGCTCGCATCAGGTAGGCTCGGCTGCTCTCGACGTCTACGAGGAGGAAGCCAATTATTTCTACGAGGACCGCTCTGACAAGATGATCGACGACGACAAGCTGGCCCTGCTGCTGATGATGCCCAATGTCATTGTCACCTCGCATCAGGCATTCTTCACCCGTGAAGCCGTGAATAACATCGCCGTCACCACACTCCAGAACATTCTCGACTTCAACGACGGCAAGGAGCTGGTGAACGAGGTGAGATGACAGCAGGGAGCTAGACGCTCAGCACGACGGCCCCTCTGGGAGCCAGCGTCACGCTGACGCTGTGGTCAGGCTGGAGTGTGAGGCTGCGGATGTTGCCTGACAGCAGGTCGGTGGCTTCGCAATCGCCAGCCCTGATTCCCAGGTAGCTGAAGGCATGGGCAGGAATGCAGACGGAGACCGTGACGGGCACGTCGTCGAAGTTGGCCACAACGAGCAGCAGGCTGTTCTTCTGCCTCTTCGAGGGATTATTCTGGCAGGAGCGCAGGAAGGCATACTGGCGGCGAAGGTGGGGGTTGACATACATGAGGTCGAAGAACGTCCCCTGGCTGACGGCCTTCTCACGGCGGGCAATGGTGAGCACCTGCCGGTAGCAGGCGGTGAGGGGGCTTTCCTCCTGTTGGGAGGGCTGAGAGAGGCTCCAGTAGTCGAAGATGGTGGTGCGGCCGTCGCATCCGCTAAACCCCTCGCTGTCCATGCCCCGCTCGCCCCACTCCTGTCCGGCATAGAGCATGAAGGGGTTCTGCCGCATGAGCACGCTGACCACGAGGGCGGGGAGGCCTTTTTCGGCCTGGCCTGCAAAGAAGTCGCTGGCCAGCCGCTGCTCGTCGTGGTTCTCGAGGAAGTAGAGCATGTGGTCGCCGATGTCGTCGGTCTGCTGCCAAGCCCAAGTGAGTGAATGGGTATCGCGCCGGTGGCAGAGCACGTCGCGCATCGCATCGTACATGCCCACCTTGTCGTAGAGCAGGTCGAAGCCGGAGGCCAGGTATCGGCGGTAGTCGCCAGGATTGTAGACCTCGCCGATGAAGACGATTCCCGGATACTGCTCCTTCACCTGCGCCGTAGCCCAAGCCCAGAATTCGGCAGGTACCATTTCGGCCATGTCGCAGCGGAAGCCGTCGACTCCCTTTGCTGCCCAGAAGAGCAGTATGTGGAGCATCTTGTGCCAGGTGTCGGGGATGGGGTCGAAGTGCCCTACCCTTCCGGCATAGTAGTCGACGCCATAGTTCAGCTTCACCGTCTCGTACCAGTCGTTCTGGCCGGGCGCATTGTGGAAGCAGTCGTTTCCAGTAGCTTTGGCGGGCTGTTCTTTATAGGACTCTTTCTCACCATGATAGAGGTCAAAATATGGAGTAAAGCTTTCGCCTGGGCAATAATAGAAATTATTCTGTGGCGAGAAACCCTGCTCGGGGTTGTCGTCCTCGCCGAGGTCTCTGACGCCGTCGGGCTTGGCAATGCTCTTGTACTGGCGCGCCACATGGTTTGGCACGAAGTCGATGATGACCTTCAGACCGGCACGATGGGTGCGGGCTACCAGCCGCTCGAACTCCTCCATGCGCTGGTCGACACGGACAGCCAGGTCGGGGTCTACATCGTAGTAGTCGGTGATGGCGTAGGGCGACCCTGCCCTGCCCTTCACCACGGCAGGATGCTGGCGGGGAATGCCGTAAGGGGAGTAGTCGGTCATGGTGGCATGGCGGATGATGCCGGTGTACCACACATGGGTGACGCCCAACTCGCGTATCTGCTTGAGTACTGACGGCGTGAATCCGTTCATCTTGCCGCAGCCGTTCTCTTCGATGGTGCCCCAGGGCTTTCGCGTAGTGTTCGTGTTGCCATAGAGGCGGGTGAAAATCTGATAGATGATGATTTTTTCCATAACAGGCGCAAAGGTAGTGAAAAGTTGGGAGACAGGAGACGGGAGAGGGTAGTTTTTTTCTTAGCAGAGAATTAATTATTGTTAAACGCGGGGAATTAACTCCTCACTCTTGACTCCTGACTCCCAACTTTTTCGTACCTTTGCAAATTAGGAGCATAAACTAGGAATAATCATCACTATCCATACATTTATGAAAGCAAAATCTTTATTTATGACCATCGGACTAGCGACAGCAACGATGATGCCGTTTTGTGCCTGCCAGCAGACACAGCGTGAGAACCCGCTGACAGCAGAGAGCGAAATGCCTTTCGGCGCGCCTGACTTCAGCAAGATACAGACAGCCGACTATATGCCGGCCTTTGAGGAAGCCATCCGCCAGACGCGAGAGGAGATACGGCAGATAGCAGAGAATCCCGAACCGGCCACCTTCGAGAACACCATCCTGGCATACGAGGAGAGCGGGAAGCTGCTCGACCGGGTGAGCCGTGTGTTCTTCGCCCTGACAGAAGCTGACAAGACCCCGGAAATAGGCGAGATAGAAAAGAAGGTGATGCCCATGCTGACCGACCTGAACAACGAGATGATGTTCAACAAGCAGCTCTTCGAGCGCATCCGGCAGGTCTACGACCAGCAGCACGATGCCCTGCAGGGTGAAGACCAGAAGCTGCTGGAGGAAATCTACAAGGAATTTGTGCGCAAGGGCGCCCTCCTGCCGGAGGACAAAATGGCACGCATGAAGGAGATCAACCTGCGCATCGCAGACCTGCAGCAGCAATGGGGCGACCAGCTGCAGGAGGCCACCAACGACGCCGTGGTGTGGGTGGACAGCGAGGAGCAGCTGGCCGGACTGACCGAGGCCGACATCGCCCAGTGCCGCAAGGACGCCGAGAACCTGGGCGGGAAGGCTCCTTTCGCCATCGTCATCGTCAACACCACGCAGCAGCCGCTGCTGGCCAGTCTCGACAACCGCGAACTGCGCCGTCAGGTCTATGAGGCATCCATCCACCGCTCCGACGGTACGAACAAACACAACACCTTCCCGCTGGTCTGTGAGATTGCCAAGCTGAGGGCTGAACAGGCTAAACTGATGGGCTATCCCTGCTATGCCGCCTACTCGCTGGAGAAGACAATGGCCAAGACACCTGAAAACGTCTACGCTTTCCTGAAGAGCCTCATCAGCCAGTACACGCCGAAGGCCGATGCCGAGACAAAAGCCATTGAGGACTTTGCCCGCCAGACCGAAGGGCCTGCCTTCGAGCTGCAGCCCTACGACCGCTTCTACTATTCCGCCAAGATGAAGAAGCAGCTGCTCGACGTCAGCGACGACGAGGTGAAGCCCTACTTCAATGTGGACAGCGTGCTGCTAAACGGCGTCTTCTATGCCGCCAACCGTGTCTATGGCCTCACGTTCAAGGAGCGCACCGACATTCCTCTCTACCACCCCGACATGAGGGCATTTGAGGTCATCGACAAGGACGGCTCTACAAAGGCACTCTTCTACTGCGACTACTACCGCCGGCCCACCAAGCGCGGCGGAGCATGGATGGACGGATTCCAGAAGCAGAGCCGCCAGCGCCACCAGCTGCCCATCATCTTCAACGTGTGCAACAGCGCCAAAGCACCAGAGGGACAGCCTTCGTTGCTGACATGGGACGAGGTGACCACCATGTTCCATGAGTTCGGACACGCCCTCCACGGCATCCTCTCCGACTGTCAGTACAACCTTCTGAGCGGCACCAGCGTGGCCCGTGACTTTGTGGAGATGCCGTCGCAGTTCAACGAGTCGTTCGCCTCCATACCTGAGATATTCGACCACTACGCCCTCCATTACGAGACGGGCGAGCCCATGCCTGCCGACCTGAAGGAGCGCATGCTGAAGAGCATCAACTTCCAGACGGCATACGCTCTGGGGGAGAACCTCGCCGCCACCTGCGCCGACATGGCCTGGCACATGCTTTCGCTGGACAACATTCCTGCCGTCGACCAGGCTGCCGACTTCGAGGCCGAGGCATTGCGCCAAGTGGGGCTGCTCAACACTCAGATTCCGCCACGCTACCATACCAGCTACTTCAACCACGTATGGGGCGGCGGCTATGCTGCCGGCTACTACAGCTACCTCTGGACAGAGGTGCTCGCCGTGAACATTGCCGACGTCTTCGCACAGCGCGGAGCACTCAACCCGGCCACAGGACAGGACATGCGCGACATGATTCTGAGCCGTGGCAACACCGGCGACCTCATGCAGATGTTCACTGACTTCACAGGCATGACGTCGCCCGACGCCTCGAGTCTGCTCAAGGCCAGGGGACTGTAGTCGGCGGCTGTTTTCCTTGTAGCTAAGCTTCGGGCTCTTTACCACTTTGTGGAGAAGAGCCTCGGCGACACGGCCAGCGAGAACCATCCCCAGCGGGCATACTTGTCGCCTTCCTGCTGTTTGAGCCTGTCCATGGTCTCTGTGCCCACCATGAAGGTATAGCCTGCCGAGAGCGCCACATCCTTGCTGAACCTGTAGCTGGCCTCCAGTTCGATGCTGTGTCCGAGGGTGCGGTTGAGGTCCTTCAGGTCAGTTTCCACGGCAAGATAGTGGTAGACAGCCTTGATGTTCAGTCCGGTCACGGGCTTGACATAGCCGCCAAGGTAGGCATTCTGGAGTCCCGGAGTGAAGCCGTTCGTCTGGGCACTGGCGTAAAAGTAGTCCAAGATGCCGTAGAACGAGCTTCGCGAGCCGTACATGGGCGTGAAGCCTTTCAGTGTCTCATGTCTGACCAGTCCCACGCTCCCGCTATAGATAACCGGCACGTAGTCGTCGCCACTGAGGTGGTCATAGCCAACGAAGAGGCCGTAGTAGTCCTGTGGCTTGACGACGACCTTCGCGGCTGCCATCCACGCGCGGATGGGCATGCGCTGCATATACTTGCTCACCATGTTGCCCGTCTGGCGGTAATAGGCTGCCTCGGCGGTGACGAGCGGTCCGTCGTACTTGGCGTAGCCGCCGAACAACTGGTGCCACTCGGTCTTCGGCGGGTTATAGCTGTCGCTCTGCTCGCCTGCCTGCATGCCGATGTTCATGAAGAGCAGCGACACGCCCAGCGGGAAGTGCGGCAGGTCGTAGTGGTACCACAGCGTCTGCATGGTCTTGTAAGGCTGCGCCCCGCTGCTATAGTAGGTGTTCTTATAGACGTTGTCGCCTGTCTGGTTATAGGCAAGAATGGTGTGTACCTGGTGGCCGTGCCCCTCGTATCCGAGCCGTACCACGTCATGTGAGAGCGAGGCCGTGGCGAAGTCATTGGTACCGATAATGCGCTCGTCGTCGTAGGCCAGTGCGATGCGCCCCAGCTGTGCGAACAGTCCGCTCTTATGGCTGAACTTCACCCAGCCCTCATAGAGGTTGAGGCTCTGGTTGCCACTCATTCCCCAAACTGCTTTGTTCTGGATGACGGCATGTGCCTGGAGTCCGGGTCGCTGGTAGTCTACGATGAACCTGTTCCTGCCGAAGAGGAAGAAGGAACAGGTTCATCGTAGACTACCAGCGAGAACCCCACCGCGACAATGGCCGCCCACAGCGGCATCAGCTTCGGCCAGCGGATCGCCGGAATGAAAACCGCAAGCACAATCAGCGCCAGGCACACGTCGAACATGTTGTAGTCGAGATGTGTTGACGTCTGCCACGCCGCCGCGGAAAAGACGAACACGAAGGAAGCGCCTATTCCGGCGAACAAGGCCGCGCCGCGCGCAAACTTGGCAGTGTCCTCGTGGTGGATAGTCTGGTGCACGAAGAATCCCACGAGGCCGCAGAGCAGCCCTGCGGAAAGCACGCCACACACCAACGACAGCATGTTGAGCCGCACTCCCATCGACGCCGAGAACGACACCTGTAACATCGTTCATAGTTTGGAAAGTATTGTTTACCTTATAGACAAACGTCTTCGTCGTCTCAGTAGGAGTCGAAGGCGTGTCGGGTGTTGGTTGCGGATTGTCTTTCTTACAGCCCGTGAACATCATGCCACCAATTAGCAGTGCTGCAAGCAAAAATGATAATTTCTTCATTTTTAGATAATTTTTAAAGATGTCAAAAAAGAAATATGATTTAGAATATTATTCAACTCTACCGCTGAGGCTGAAACTCACCACATCAGGATTTTGCGAAATGTATTGCAAAAAACCAGCCTTCGTAAGGGATGCAATCATATCACCAGGTCCAGAGGCTATCGGCTTATTGCCAGAAACGATATGCGTAATTTGCCCAAAACCGACTTGATCGGGAAGTTCTTCCTCTTTATAGGTGTATTTTCCTTCCATCTTGGCATCGAAAGGTAGCTTCACCGTGAGTTCGGGTGAAGTCCAAGGCAAAGTGACATCATTTACCGTAACATTGTTGCCATCAGCGCCAACATAAGTAATAGTGTACTTGAAACAATCGGAAGTGGTGAAAGTCCCATTAGTGTTGTCAACCTTATAGGTCACCTTGGCAGTTGTAGGCGTCGGTGTCGGATCGGGAGTTGGTTTCGGGTCGTCTTTTTTGCAGCCCGTGAGCATCATACCACCGATAAGCAGGGTGGCGAGCAAAAACGTTACTTTTTTCATTTGCTAAATAAAGTTTGGTTTGTTAAACGTTAATTAAAAGTGGCACAAAGGTAATCAAATAGACAGCGCGAAAGGTACTCCAACTTTGGAAAACGGCAAAAAAGCGGACTTTCTGCGCAAAATCGGGTTTTCTGCGCAAAAAAAGCCATCAAAACGAAGGACAGGAACTATTTGTTTTCCCAAAAATCCGCACCCTTTGCACCGATTTCCTTCGGATCAAAGACGGGTTCCTTGCCTTCCTTCTTCTGCCGCTCGTAGGATTTCAGGGCCTTAAAAGCTTTGGGTGAAAGGAGCAGGATAGCGATGATATTCACCCAGGCCATGGTGCCCACACCGATATCCCCGAGGTCCCACATCGCACGCGCCTCATGCAACGAGCCGAAGAACACCATGCCCACCACTCCAAGACGCAGCACCCAAATCAGGACATGCTCCTTGCGGCCTTTGCCGAACAGATAGACAAGATTCGTCTCGGCATAGTAATAATACGCCATGATGGTGGTGAAGGCAAAGAAAAACAAGGCAAACGAAACGATAATGCCGCCCCAATTGGCACCCAACAGCGTCCCCAAAGCAGCAGAGGTATAACTCACATCAGGCGCACCCAGTTCCACACCCTCTGCGAAGATGAGTATGTCGCCCGAAGCATCAAATACATTATAGGTCTTGCAGGCCAAAATCATCACGGCAGTGGCAGTACACACTAATAAGGTATCGATATACACTGAAAACGCCTGCACCAGTCCCTGCTTGACGGGATGCGAGACCTTAGCCGCGCCCGCTACGATGGCACCCGTACCCTGCCCAGCTTCGTTGGAATAGATGCCACGCTTCACGCCCCACGCGATGGTGCTGCCCAAGATGCCACCCAAGGCCTCTTTCATGCCGAAAGCACTACGAAGCATATCCATAAAGACCGAAGGCACCTCGCGGATATGGAAGCCCAACACGACAAGCGAGAGCAAGACATACAAAACAGCCATGAACGGCGCCACGATCTGCGCCACATTGGCGATACGTTTCACACCACCCATCACCACGAGTCCGATGAGCAAGGCCACGATGGCACCCGCCCATGCCGGGCAGATGTGGAAGGTGTTGGCAAACGAGATAGCGATACCGTTGGATTGCACCGGAGGCAGAAACAGGCCGCAGGCCAGCACCGCGATAACGGCAAACAACACGCCTAACCATTTGCTATGCAAGCCTTTCTCGATGTAATAGGCCGGACCGCCACGGAACTGTCCTTTGTGTTCCTCCTTATAGATTTGCGCCAAGGTAGCTTCAGAGAAAGCCGAGCCTGCGCCCAAAAAAGCGATGATCCACATCCAGACAATGGCGCCCGGACCACCATAGCCAATGGCTGTAGCCACTCCTACAATGTTTCCCGTACCGACACGACCCGACAAAGCCATCGAAAATGCCTGAAACGAGGTGATACCTGTCTTTTGGCTCTTGTCTGTCGAAAAAAGTAGCCGCGCCATCTCGCGCAGGCGGCGCACCTGCACGAAACGCGTACCGATGGAGAAATAGAGTCCCGCCAAGAGGCAGATGGCCACTAAGGCCGGACTCCATACCCATCCGCTTATTGTTTGTATGATTTGTTCCATAGTAACAAGTCTATATTCTAGAATACCGCAGCGACGCGACGAATCTGCTTTAGTTTCTCCATAAACGACTCGTTGCGCTCGGCCATTTGCATATCATATTCGTTTTGCATAGCCAACAGCGGCGCTGCGTCCACGCCTAAAGCCGCTTCCATCATCAAGGCCAGCTCGATATTAAGGGCTCGCTTTCCATTCAACACCTCATTGAGGACAGAATAAGAAATGCCCATCTCTCTGGCCAGGCTGCGCTGCGAGATACCACGATATTCAAGTTCGTCCTTCAGCACCTCTCCGGGATGCGTTGGTTGATAGGATCTCAAGTTGTTTGCTATCATCTTCGGATCAACTCCTTCAAGTGTAGTCATATTCTGTTCCTCCCTTTATTTGTAATGGTTTGACAAATCTGTGATGTTACATATCGTTGCTATTTGTTTGCCCGCCTCCATGCCCTCTATAAACTCAATACGGTATTGGTCATTGACTCGAACAGAAGACTTCCCTTCCTTATCGCCATGCAATTTCTCATAATGCAGTGAGCCGAACTTCGTAAGGCCCAACACATTCTCTTGTTGCTTCATCAAGTTGACGACTTTCACATACTTCGAAACAATTTGTGGCTGAAACCGATGTTTCTTATCTTTAGTCTTGCCGTCAACATAAAGCTCTTGAAGGTATGTCTCTTCAAATGTAACTATCATTGCGCTGCAAAAATACACAAAAGTTTTAATGTTCGCAAATTTGGGAACATTTTGTTAGACAATCCTTGCGGATTACAATAAATAATTGTCACTCCGTCGGGTTGCAAAAACCAAACGAACAAGGAGAAATTATGGAAACAATTGCAGACTTGTTCCTAAAATAATTATTTTTGCATTTGGAAATAATAATGACAAAATGAAAAAATGCGAAGATCAACAAGGTTATGTTTACATTTTGACAAATCCTAGTTTCAGAGAAGATTGGGTAAAGATCGGCAAAAGTTCCAGACCTGTAGATGTTAGAT
>JAEEGG010002158.1_pt1 | contig 51398 bp, 46 predicted proteins | sample 9134161 | NCBI WGS metagenome assembly JAEEGG01 (sample SAMN16246543, study PRJNA631951) | gut metagenome | biome: gut microbiome; feature: rumen; material: CR-attached | host: Bos | place: Iran: Karaj | collected 2018-10
CTCTCTGTGCCCAACCATTCATTGTGATGAGTGCGAGCAAAATGGAAATGACAATTCTCAGCATAGGAATGAAATAGTAAACAAAAACGACGAACTGTACCAGTTCGCCGATTTCATTTTGTTTCGTACACCCGCAGGGGCTCGAACCCTGGACACCCTGATTAAGAGTCAGGTGCTCTACCAACTGAGCTACGGGTGCATCGTTTTTTATTTTGCGGGTGCAAAGGTACATATATTTTTTTAAACAACCAAATATTTCGCCGTTTTTTTCTAAACTATTTCAACTTTCGCCTATTATTCGCCTGTTTTCGCATATTTGCGGTTTATAACTAAGAGGCCTGAATTCAGCTATCGACCCACTAACACGTTGAGAGCATCACCTCTCAATAGGCCCATGCCTATCGCGTAAGCGCAATTATTACGCGCGCGTGCGAAACAAATAATATATTTAGGCAATGACATAGTTGTTGACCTGCCTTGATGGTGCCCGTAGGCCTCCATGCGTATTCCCGACCAAAGCCCCTCTGCCCGCAACTTTCCAACCTATGGTGCTTTTTCCCTTCCACTCGCCCCTTTGGAAACGCTTGCCAACGGAGGGAATAACTCAGTTAGCCACATGAGCCTTCACGTTCCCCAGCAAAAGGGTAAATTACTGATTTGTAATATAGCAGCTTACCATTTAGAGATAATTCCGTTAAATAATCATAAATATTGGGCCGACAACAAAAAGAAAGGAATGTATGTGCGAAAAAAGCAGTACCTTTGCAGTCCGATTATTGGGGAGGGTCTTAGAATCCCCGTGGGCGTCGTGTAAATAGCGTCTGTCTTTGGCCAGGCAGCGTGGTTTGTGAATCGGCGTTCAAATAGAAATTATACAATAATTAAAGAACTGTTTTTTAGTAATTAAACGAAGAAATGAACACTTTAAGTTACAAGACCGTCTCTATTAATAAGGAGACAGCTAAGAAGGAGTGGGTCGTCATCGATGCTACCGATCAGGTGGTGGGACGTCTGGCTTCAAAAGTAGCCAAGCTCATTCGCGGCAAGTACAAGCCCAGCTTCACTCCTCATGTGGACTGCGGCGACAACGTTATCATTATCAATGCAGCCAAGGTGAAGTTCACCGGCAATAAGGAAACCGACAAGGTTTATACCCGTTATACAGGCTATCCTGGTGGCCAGCGTTTCAACACCCCTGCTGAGCTTCGCAAGAAGCCCTTTGGCGTGGAGCGTATTCTGAAGCACGCCGTAAAGGGTATGCTGCCCAAAGGCCCCCTCGGCCGCTCTCTGCTGAACAACCTCTATGTGTATGAAGGTACGGAGCATCCTCATGAGGCACAGAAACCCAAGACGATAAAGATAGACGAGTACAAATAATAATAATGTAACACAGATATGGAAGTTATCAATACCGTAGGTCGTCGCAAGAGCTCAGTGGCTCGCGTGTACATGTCGGAAGGCACCGGCAAGATTACGATCAACAAGAAAGACTTAACCGAATATTTCCCCTCAGCCATTCTGCAGTATGTGGTGAAGCAGCCGCTGAACCTGCTGGAGTGCGCCGAGAAGTATGACATCAAGGCCAACCTTGACGGCGGTGGCTTTACCGGTCAGAGCCAAGCTCTGCGCATGGCCATTGCCCGCGCACTGGTGAAGGTGAACGCTGAGGACAAGAAGGCACTGAAGAGCCAGGGATTCCTGACACGCGACAGCCGTGAGGTGGAGCGCAAGAAGCCCGGTCAGCCGAAGGCACGTCGTCGCTTCCAGTTCAGTAAGCGTTAATCTGTTTTACGATTGGACATTTTTACTATTGCACAATTGTTGAATAGAAACTGAACATGTTTAGTATCTAAACTCGTGAGACTCCTAATCGGGGACTACTCAGGAGTTGGGTCGAACAAGATTCAAAAAGAAAGTAAACAACATTTTAAAGTAAGCAAAAACAATGGCAAGAACAAATTTTGACCAGTTGCTGCAGGCCGGCTGCCACTTTGGCCACCTGAAGCGCAAGTGGTGCCCCGCTATGGCTCCCTACATTTACACCGAGCGCAACGGCATCCACATCATCGACCTCCACAAGACCATCGCCAAGATTGACGATGCAGCCGAGGCCCTGAAAAACATTGCCCGCCAAGGCAAGAAGATACTCTTCGTAGGAACTAAGAAACAGACCAAGGAAGTGATTGCCGAGAAGGCAACCAGCATTAATATGCCTTACGTCATTGAGCGTTGGCCGGGCGGCATGCTCACCAACTTCCCCACCATTCGCAAGGCTGTGAAGAAGATGGCCAACATCGACAAACTGATGAGCGACGGCACCTTTGGAAACCTGTCGAAGCGTGAGCTTCTGCAAGTCACCCGCCAGCGCGCCAAGCTTGAGAAGAACCTCGGTTCTATCGTTGACCTCACCCGTCTGCCCAGCGCACTGTTCGTGGTTGACGTGATGAAGGAGGCCAATGCCGTTCACGAGGCTAACCGCCTGGGTATACCCGTGTTTGGCATCGTCGATACCAACAGCGACCCCAGCAACGTAGACTTCGTCATCCCCGCTAACGACGACGCTAAGGACAGCGTTGAGGTAATCCTGAACGCCTGCTGCGCCGCTATAGCCGAGGGCATTGAGGAGCGCAAAGCTGAGAAGGCCGACGAGAAGGCTGCCGACGCACAGGCTGACGCTGAAGCCGAAGAGGTGAAGCCACGTCGTGCTGCCGGTGCACGTCGCGCCCGCAAGGACGAAGAGGCTGCTCCTGCTCCCGTTGAGGCTCCCGCCGAGGAAGAGGCTCCCGCCGCAGAGTAATCAATCGTAAATCGTAAATCAGTAAATCGTAAACAACAATGGCTATTTCAATTGAAGATATCAAGAAAATGCGTGCCATGACCGGTGCCGGTCTGGCTGATGTGAAGAAAGCACTCACCGAGGCTGAGGGCGACTTCGACCGCGCCAAGGAACTGCTCCGCGAACGCGGACTCGCCATCGCCGCCAAGCGCAGCGACCGTGAGACCTCTAACGGCTGCGTGCTCGTGAAGAAGGTGGAAGGCTTCGCTGCTATGATTGCAGTGAAGTGCGAGACCGACTTCGTGGCCAACGGTGCTGACTTCATCGCTATGACCCAGAGCATTCTCGACGCCGCTGTGGCTGCCAAGTGCGCTACGCTCGACGAGGTGAAGGAACTGGAGATCAATGGACAGAAGGCACAGGATGTGGTTACACAGCGCAGTGGTATCACCGGTGAGAAGATGGAGCTGGACGGCTACCTGACACTCGAGGGTGACAACGTGGAGGTGTACGACCACATGGGCAAGCACATGCTCTGCACCATGGTACAGCTCAACAAGGAGAATGTTGAGGTGGGTCACAAACTGGCCATGCAGGTGGCTGCCATGAAGCCCGTTGCCCTTGACGCACAGAGCATCGACCAGAAGATTCTTGACGAGGAGTACAAGACCGCCGTGGAGAAGTCAAAGCTCGAGCAGGTGCAGAAGTTTGTCGACATGAAGCTGAAGAAGGCTGGCATCAACCCCGCCCACGTCGACAGCGAGGACCACATCGAGAGCAACACCTCCAAGGGCTGGATTACCAAGGAGCAGGCTGACGAGGCTCGCAAGATCATTGCCGAGGCAAAGGTTGAGGGCGAAGCCCAGCTGAAGATGCCTATGATTGAAGGCATTGCCAAGGGTCGCGTGGAGAAGTTCAAGAAGGAGAACTGCCTCGTGGACCAAGAGTTCCAGTTCGGCGACGGCGACAAGGTGACCGTCAGCGAGTGGCTGAAGCAGCAGGACAAGGAGTTGAAGATTGCTGCCTTCCGTCGCTTCACCCTCGTGGCAGAGTAATCAACAAAAAACTGCAGATATCAGTGGGAGGAAAACAGAGCTTTTCCTCCTACTTTTGTTTTATCAGTGGGAGAAAGCAGAGCTTTTCCTCCTACTTTTGTTTTTCTTTCTAAATGCATAGCGCCTTACAACCGACACTTTCCCATCCACAAACCGATAAAAGTGAGCAGGCCGTTGATGAGCAGCAACTCGTAGCCAAAGCTATAGCCAAAGAAATGGCTGAACAGCAAATCCAATACAAAACAGACAAGAGGAGAGGCTATGCAAATAATAGGTACAAGATGCTGGTCGGTTTGACGCTTTGTAAACAGCCCGAAGGCAAAGAGTCCTAACAGCGGACCGTATGTATAACTGACAATGGTGTAGATGGTATCGATGAGCGACGTGGAGTTGATGGCGTGAATCATCAGAATGCACAACACCAAGAGGCCACACGCCAACATATGTGCACGGCGGCGGAGATGCTCGTCGCCAGGACGCTGCCTGATGTCAACACAATAGCTGGTGGTGAGGGCGGTGAGCGCCGAGTCGGCCGACGAGAACGAAGCAGCCACAATGCCCAGCGTAAAGAGTACCAGCACCACTGATGATCCTGAAAGCTGTACGAACAGAGGCAGGAGTTTGTCGCCTGAAGGCAAGGCCACTCCCTGCTGGCTGAAGTACCGGGCCAACAGCACACCCAATGAAAGGAACAACAAGTTGACAGGAACGAAGGCTACGCCATAGGAACACATATTCTTCTGCGCCTCGCGCAATGTGCGGCATGTCAGGTTTTTCTGCATCATGTCCTGGTCGAGTCCTGTCATCACTACCACGATAAAAGCTCCGCTAAGTAGCTGCTTCCAGAAGTTCTGGCGGCTCACCCAGTCATCGAAGACGAAGATGCGGCTCCGCTCATCGGCTGCGACGGCACTCACGGCATCGGCCAACGAAATGCCCATCTGCGATATTACTATATATATAATGAGAAGCAGGGCAGCAAGAAGACACAGCGTCTGCAGTGTGTCGGTAAATACCAGCGTGCGCACACCGCCACGCCGAGTATAGAGCCAGATAAGCAGCACCATGACCGTCACCGTGACAGAGAAATGGATGCCGAGTCCGTCCATGACAAACTGCTGCACGATGAGGCAGGCCACATAAAACTTTACCGCCGTACTGATGGTCTTTGAGAGAAGGAAGAAACTGGCTCCTGTCAGATAGGAGCGCTCCCCTAGCCTATTCCCTAAAAAGGCGTAGATGCTCGTAAGGTTCAGCTTGTAATACACAGGCAGCAACACAAAGGCTACAGCTATATACCCCAGAATAAAGCCAAGACACAACTGCAGATAGCTCATTCCACTGGAGGGCACCATACCAGGTACGCTGACAAAGGTGACGCCCGAGATGCTGGCACCTACCATGCCGAATGCCACCATACGCCAGGGCGAGCGACGCTCACCACGAAAGAAAGTCTCGTTAGTGGAGCCACGTCGCGCCACCCTCAAACTCAGCAACATCAGGGCAGCAAAGTATAAAAGTATGGTCAGAACGACTATCACGGGTGCAAAGTTACATATTTATCCACAAAAACGAACATTTTGAAGAAAAAAACGCATTTTTCTTTTCATTTATTTGGCCATATCGAGAAAATGATATAAATTTGCACGCAGAAACGAAATTATAATAACAATGACAAATGCATTTACAAATTGGTGGTGGCGCTGCTCAAGATTGAATAAGTCGTGAGTCGCCTGACCAGTGTAGATAAAAGATAAGCACTAAGAGGTCTGCCGTTCTTACGACAGGCCTCTTTCCTTTTTTAAGACAAAGGCAAAAACAACATAGTATTAACCCCCAAAAAACAAAGAGTAATGAAACAAAAGAAATTCATCCTTCAGGAGAGTGAGATTCCTACTCAGTGGTACAACATTCAGGCCGACATGCCCAACAAGCCGCTGCCCCCCATCCACCCCGCCACGCACCAGCCGCTGGGCGTCGATGACCTGGCACACATCTTCCCCCGTGAGTGCTGCGTACAGGAGATGGATCAGGAGCATGCATGGATAGACATACCTGAGGAAGTGCTGGAGAAGTACAAGTTCTACCGCTCCACGCCGTTAGTGCGTGCATACGCTCTGGAAGAGGCACTGGGCACCCCCGCCCACATCTACTTTAAGAATGAGAGCACCAACCCGTTAGGCTCACACAAGATTAACAGTGCATTGCCACAGTGCTACTATGCCAAGCAGGAAGGCACCACCAACGTAACCACCGAGACGGGTGCCGGACAGTGGGGCATGGCCCTGTCGTATGCCGCAAAACTCTACGGACTGGAGTGCGCCGTCTACCAGGTGAAGATTACCCTTCAGCAGAAGCCCTACCGCTCCATAGCCATGCGCACCTTTGGCGCTGCCGTCACCGGGTCACCCTCCATGTCGACACGTGCCGGCAAGGACATCATCACCAAAGACCCTATGCATCCCGGCTCATTGGGCACCGCCATCAGCGAGGCAGTGGAACTGGCCACCACTACCCCCAACTGTAAGTACACCCTTGGCTCGGTGCTCAACCACGTAGCCCTGCACCAGAGCATCATTGGCCTGGAGGCAGAGAAGCAGATGCAGCTGGCTGGCGAATATCCCGACATGGTGATTGCCTGCTTCGGCGGCGGCAGCAACTTCGGCGGCATTGCCTTCCCCTTCATGCGCCACAACATCAAGGACGGCAAGACCACAGAGTTCATAGCAGCCGAGCCAGAGAGTTGCCCAAAGCTGACACGCGGTAAGTTCCAGTATGACTTTGGCGACGAGGCCGGCTATACGCCACTGCTGCCCATGTTCACCCTGGGCCACCAGTTCAAACCGTCGAATATTCACGCCGGTGGTCTGCGCTATCATGGTGCAGGCATGATTGTGAGCCAGCTCATCAAGGATGGCCTGATGCATGGAGTGGATATACCCCAGTTAGAGAGCTTCGATGCCGGCATGCTCTTCGCCCGCACCGAAGGCATCATTCCTGCTCCTGAGAGCTGCCACGCCATAGCCGCCACCATTCGTGAGGCCAACAAATGCAAGGAAACCGGCGAGGAGAAGGTTATCCTGTTCAACCTCTCTGGCCACGGACTCATCGACATGCCCAGCTACGACCAGTACATCAACGGCGATTTGGTGAACTACAGCGTCAGCGACGAGCAGATAGCCAAGAACGTGAGTGAATTAGCACAGATTATCTAAGAGATAATTCAATAACAGCATCTAAAGTTAAAGAATTTCGTTAATCATGTTAAAATTAACGGAATTCTTTAACTTTTTTGTTCGCCGTTCAGAAGAATACTTCTATCTTTGCAAAAAAGTTTAAGAACACGCAAAGATGAAGAAGTCTACTATATGGACCATAGCCGCAGTGATGGGATTCTCGTTCCTTAGCCTGCTTTTTCTGCAGCTCTCCTACATAGAGGAGATGGCGAAGATGAAGCAGGAACAGTTCGACGAGAGCGTGAACCGCAGTCTCTATCAGGCCTCACGCAATCTTGAGATGAACGAGACACTGCGCTACTTAGAAAAAGATGTGAACGATGTGGAGCGCCGCGCCTACACCCAGGACTCGCTGATAGTTGACGGCCTGGACGGCAAGATACAGGAGCAGCATGAGTTCTCGGTATCGGCCGACGATGGCACCGTCTATTCTGCCTTCGAGCTGAAGACCTTTGCCACCAAGCCGCCTACCATTCCCAAGGCCATCATTGTGAAGAAAGACAATACAAGCCTGACACAGGCCACCAAATCGATGCAGGAGATAGTGCGCACACGCTATGTCTACCAGAAAGCACTGCTCGACGAGGTAGTCTACAACATACTCTACACCGCCAGCGACAAGCCACTGAAAGAACGTGTGAACTTCCTGCTGCTCGACCATGACATACGGCAGGAGCTGCAGAACAACGGCATCAACCTTACCTACCACTTCACCGTGGCCACCGCCGACGGGCGCGAGGTGTACCGTTGCCCTGACTACGACGAGCAGGGTTCCGACAAGATATACTCGCAGACCCTCTTCCACAACGATCCTGCCTCGAAGATGGGCGTGGTGCGCATTCACTTCCCTGAGATGAACAAGTACATCTTCTCGTCGGTGCGTTTCATGATTCCCGCCATCATCTTCACCGTGGTGCTCCTTGTCACCTTCCTCTTTACCATCATCATCATCTTCCGCCAGAAACGCTATTCGGAGATAAAGAACGACTTCATCAACAACATGACGCACGAGCTGAAGACCCCTATCAGCAGCATCTCTCTGGCAGCACAGATGCTGAGCGATGAAAGCGTGCCGAAGGGACCGCAGATGCAGAAGCACCTAGGCGGTATTATCAACGATGAGTCGAAGCGCCTGCGCTTCCTCGTGGAGAAAGTGCTGCAGATGTCGATGTTCGACAGGAAGTCGGTGTCGTTCAAGAAGAAGGAACTCGACCTCAACGAGCTGTTAGAGCAGACTGCCAGCACCTTCACCCTGCGTGTGGAACATACGGGAGGAAAGATTTACACTGAGATAGAAGCCATCGATTCGGCCATCTACGTGGACGAAGTACACTTCCAGAATGCCATCACCAACCTTATGGACAATGCCGTGAAGTATCGCAAGCCCGATGAGCCTGTCGACATACACATACGCACCTGGAACGAAGGCGACAAGCTCTTCTTCAGCATTGCCGACAACGGCATAGGCATTAAACGCGACAGCGTGAAAAAAGTATTCGACAAGTTCTACCGCGTACATACCGGCAACGTGCACGACGTGAAAGGATTTGGCCTCGGACTGGCCTACGTAAAGAAAATCATCAACCTGCACGACGGCGACATCAAGTGCGAAAGCGAACTGGGCAAGGGAACGAAGTTCACGATTACGCTACCAGTGCTCAAGGAAGACAATCAATAATATGTGTAACAAATCGATAATAGTTTAATCGTAAAAACTTTGTATTATGGACGACAATCTGAAGATCTTACTGTGCGAGGACGATGAGAACCTCGGCATGTTGCTACGCGAGTATCTGGCCGCCAAAGGCTACGAGGCAGAACTCTGCCCCGACGGCGAGGCTGGCTACAAGGCCTTCCTGAAGACCAAGTTCGACATCTGTGTGCTCGATGTGATGATGCCCAAGAAAGACGGATTCACACTGGCACAGGAAATCCGCACCGCCAACCCCGAGGTGCCCATTATCTTTCTCACGGCAAAGACGCTGAAAGAAGACATTCTCGAAGGATTCAAGATTGGTGCTGACGACTACATCACCAAGCCCTTCTCCATGGAGGAACTCGTGTTCCGTATTGAAGCCATACTGCGCCGTGTACGCGGAAAGAAGAACAAGGAGTCAACGCTCTACCACATAGGCGACTTTACCTTCGACACGCAGAAGCAACTGCTCTGCATCGGCGACAAGCAGACAAAGCTCACCACAAAGGAGAACGAGCTGCTGGCCCTGCTCTGCTCACACGCCAATGAAATACTGCAGCGTGACTTCGCCCTGAAAACCATCTGGATAGACGACAACTACTTCAACGCCCGCTCCATGGATGTATACATCACCAAGCTGCGCAAGCACTTGAAGGAAGACCCACAGATAGAGATTATCAACATCCACGGTAAAGGCTACAAGCTCATCACGCCCGAGGAAGAATAATTATTCACGACTTTTTAACCCAATAATTTGGAGAATCCAATTTTTTGCAGTACTTTTGCAGTTTAAAATAACAATTGTAATGGATACTGCTCAGAAATTTGACTCAAACATTAACAAAAGCGACTATAAGATCCTCATTGTTGATGATGTGGTGAGCAATGTGCTGCTGCTGAAGATTCTGTTGAGCAATGAGAAGTTTCAGGTATGCACTGCCAATAGCGGTGAGGCGTGCTTAGAGCAAGTGAACGCCGAGATGCCCGACCTGATACTGCTTGACGTAATGATGCCAGGCATTGACGGATTCCAAACAGCTACACTGCTGAAGAAGGATCCAGTAACGCAGAACATACCCATTATTTTCCTCACGGCGCTGAACAATCCCAGCGACTTGGTGCACGGATTCCAGGTGGGAGGTAGCGACTTCCTGACCAAGCCCTTCAACAAAGAGGAACTTATAGTACGCGTAATGCACCAGATAGAGCTGGTGGCTGCCAAACGTCTCATTGAGCGGCAGAACGCAGAACTGCGTGCCACTATAGCCAATCGCGACAAGATGTATTCGGTCATTGCCCACGACCTGCGCTCGCCTATGGCCAGCATACGCATGGTGCTGAACCTGGTGGTGAGCGCCGTTTCCAAAGAGACGGTGGGCGAAGAATTGTTCAGTCTGCTGGATAAGTGCAACAAAGAAACGGAAGATGTGCACGATCTTCTGGACAACCTGCTAAAATGGACGAAGAGCCAGACAGGACGCCTGAGCGTGGTGACACAGGACTTGGATCTGAACGACATTATTCCCGGCGTGGTGGACATCTTCGAAATGATAGCCTTGACGAAGAGCATCAAGCTGAAGTATGATGGCTGCGGTTCGATTATAGTCAGGGCCGACAACGACATGCTGAAGACAGTGGTTCGTAACTTCATATCGAATGCTGTGAAGTTCAGCCCCGAAGGCAGCACCGTAGAGATCATGGTGAGACCCGATGGCGACTTTGCCAAGGTAAGCGTGCATGACCACGGAGTGGGCATAGCTCCTGAACGTGTAGAGCATATCTTCCATAAGGGAGAGACCACCTATGGTACCGGTGGTGAGGAGGGCTCAGGACTGGGCCTGCAACTGGCAGCTGACTTTGCCCGCAAGAACGGAGGCGATGTCATGGTAGAGTCAGTGCTGGGCGAGGGGTCTACCTTTAGTGTGCTCGTTCCATTAAAGAAAGCCTAAATACACTTATGGCTGACATTATCACAGGAGCTTCTTGGCCTGCCAAGAAGTTCCTGTGTTTTTCGCATTATGCTCCACTTACATTTTCATGGAGAGGGCTATGCGGTGGCGGCGCTGGTCCACCTCAATGACCTTCACCGTGACGTGCTGATGCAGCTTCACCACATCCGAGGGATGCGCTATGCGGCGGTTAGCCATCTGCGATATGTGCACGAGTCCGTCCTGATGCACGCCAATATCTACGAAAGCACCAAAATTGGTGATGTTGGTCACTATGCCAGGCAGCACCATGCCCTCGTCCAGGTCGTCGATGGTCTGCACACGGCTGTCGAACTCAAACTCCTCCAACTGTTCGCGCGGGTCACGTCCAGGCTTCTCCAACTCGCGCATGATGTCAGTAAGAGTGGGAATGCCCACCTCTGCCGTCACATATTTCTTGATGTCTACTCGCTCGCGCAGCTCCTTCTGCGATATAAGGTCCTTTACATGGCAGCCTTGGTCACGGGCCATCTGCTCTACTATGGCATAGCTCTCAGGATGCACGGCGCTATTGTCGAGCGGGTTTTTAGCTCCCGGTATGCGCAGGAACCCAGCACACTGCTGAAAGGCCGAAGGCCCTAATCGGGGCACTTTCTTCAGCTGGGCGCGACTGGTGAAAGCACCGTTCTCACGGCGGTAGTCTACAATGTTCTTAGCCAGTGCAGGGCCCAACCCGCTCACATACTGCAGCAGGTGGATAGAGGCGGTGTTGAGGTTTACGCCAACCTGGTTCACACAGCTTTCCACAGTCTGGTCGAGCTGGTGCTTCAGCTTGGCCTGATCCACATCGTGCTGATACTGCCCCACTCCGATGCTCTTAGGGTCTATCTTCACCAATTCAGCTAACGGATCCATCAGCCGCCGGCCTATCGACACAGCGCCGCGCACGGTCACATCCTCATCAGGAAACTCATCGCGGGCCACCTTCGAGGCAGAGTAGACCGAGGCACCGTCTTCGCTGACGACGAAGAGCTGGGGCGAGTGTTGCTTATGGAGCGGCTCCGCCTTATGCGTACTCTTGGACTGTGCACCTGCGTACTCAGCGAGTACTTCTGACATAAACTCCTTTGTCTCGCGGCTGGCAGTGCCGTTGCCAATGGCTATGGCCTCTATGCCGTATTGGTCCAGCATCTGCTGCACATGAACAGTGGCCTGCATGCGTCGGTTCACAGGCGGATGTGGAAATATGGCCTCATGGTGGAGCAGATTGCCCTGTGCGTCAAGGCACACCACCTTGCAGCCTGTGCGGAAGCCGGGGTCTATGCCCATGACGCGTTTCTGGCCAAGCGGGGCACCGAGGAGCAGCTGGCGCAGATTGTCGGCAAACACACGGATGGCATCATCGTCGGCTTGCTCCTTGCTCAGGTTGCTGAACTCTGTCTCTATAGATGGCTTCAGCAGTCGCTTATAGCTGTCCTCTGCTGCTTCGGCCACCAGTTTTCCGCAGGCATTGTCACTGCGCACCCATTGCCGCTGCAGGCGCTCTATGCACTCCTCGTCGTCTATGGGGTCAATGCTCAAGCGCAGTATGCCCTCGCTCTCACCTCGGCGCATGGCCAGCAAGCGGTGGGAGGAGCAGCGCTTCAGCGACTCGTGCCAGTCGAAGTAGTCACGATATTTCTGTGCCTCATCGCTGTCGGCCTTTGCCTTCACCACCTTTGAGGTAATGATGGCGGTGCGGCGGTAGCTGCCGCGCAGCTGCTGGCGCGAGCGTTCATCTTCGCTGATGGTCTCGGCAATGATGTCCTGTGCTCCCTTCAGGGCATCCTCGGCATTGGCAACGGGAGAACCGTTGCCCGCGAAGCGTTGGGCAGCCTGCTCAGGGTTGCGCTCACGCTGCAGCATTATAAGCTGTGCCAGCGGTTCCAGTCCCTGCTCGCGAGCCACCTGCGCACGGGTGCGCCGGCGTGGCTTGTAGGGCAGGTATATGTCTTCGAGTACAGCCAACTCCCAGCAGTCGTCAATACGTCGCTTCAGTTCTTCGGTCATCTTGCCCTGCTCGGTAATAGTCTTCACAATGGTCTCCTTGCGTTTGGCTATCTCCTTCAACTGTTCGTTCTCATCGTTGATGGCTGCTATCTGCACCTCGTCAAGGGCGCCGGTACGCTCCTTGCGGTAGCGTGATATAAAGGGAATGGTGCAGCCCTCTTCGAGCAGTGCCAGCGTATTGGCCACCAGCTCCTTGTCTATCTGCAGGCGCTGGGCTATCAGTGTTGCAAAAAAAGTTGTGTTCATATACAGGTGTTTTTTCCGTTGATGTGCAAAAATACGAAGAAAAAGCGAGACGAGCAAGTAAAAAGCAAAGTTTCTGATTATTTACGGTGCTTTCTTTTGCCGATTCTAAAAAAAAGGTTACCTTTGCATCGTGAAGCGACTATTCTTTTTCTTGGCTATGATGGTGGCATTGTCGTGCACACAGCGACAAGACGCCACTATTACACCGCCTTGGCAGGGCGAGAATGACGGCGGAGGAACCTTCGACCTGACGCAGATAGAGCAGGCTGGCGAACTGATAGCCCTGACGCTGTCGGGCCCCGATACCTACTACGATTACCAGGGACGCCACTTAGGCGTACACTATCTTTTGGCAGAGCAGTTTGCCAGCCATCTAGGTGTGTGCCTGCGCATGGAGCTGTGTCGCGACACCACCGAGCTGCTGGAACGGCTGGCTGCCGGCGATGCCGACCTGGGCGTGCTGGCCATGGGCAGCGACTCGCTGTTGCCCGGATGGCTGGTGGGCGAAGGAAAGGTTGACCTTCAGCAGGCATTGCAGGCATGGTACAAGCCTGGCATGCTGGCCACTGCTCAGGCCGAAGAGCAGCAACTGCTCACCAAGCCCCGCGTGAAGCGGCGTGTGCATGCGCCCATGCTGCGACGTGGCGTCATTTCCTATTACGATGAGCTGTTCAAGCGCTACAGCCGGGGCATAGGATGGGACTGGCGGCTCATTGCCGCACAGTGCTACCAAGAGTCGACGTTCGACCCCGAGGCCGTGTCATGGGCCGGTGCCAGCGGACTGATGCAGATTATGCCGAAGACCGCCGACCACTTAGGGTTGCCTCGCGACCAGATAACCGACCCGGAGCAGAACATTGCCGCAGCCACACGCTATCTGCATGAGCTGGAACGGGAGTTCAACTATATTCACGACCGTACAGAGCGCCAGAACATGGTACTGGCCAGCTACAACGGCGGTGCCTTCCACATACAGGACGCCATGAGGCTGGCACAGCGCGACGGGCGCAACCCGCAGCGATGGGACGATGTGCGTACCTACGTGCTGCGACTGAAAGACCCCCGCTACTATCAAGACACGCTGGTACGCTATGGCTATATGCGCGGCACAGAGACGGCCGACTATGTGGACAAGATTCGCGCCCGCTACCAGCAATACATCAGGAAGGTGAGGCAGTGAGGCGGTATTAGCCTAATGAACCATAAAAAGTGAATTGTGAATAATGGATGAAACAACACTCATAGCCGACAGCGGCAGCACAAAGACCGACTGGATAATAGGCCACACCGCGGTAAAGACGCAAGGCATCAACCCCTTCCATCAGGATGACGACACCATTCTCGCCATACTGCGAAACGAGCTGTGCCCACAGCTCAAGCCACACGGCGCAAATCCCAAAGCCATACACTTCTACGGTGCCGGCGTGCGTCCTGAGGCAGAGGCACGGATGCAGCGACTGCTGCGCGAGGCGTTTCCCATGGCTGAGCACATAGAAGCCAAGAGCGACATGCTGGGAGCCGCCCGTGCACTCTGCAGCAACGAAGAGGGGCTGGCCTGCATACTGGGCACAGGGGCCAACTCCTGCCTCTACGACGGTGAGCGAATAGTGGCCAACACACCGCCCTTGGGCTATATTCTAGGCGACGAGGGCAGCGGAGCCGTATTGGGGCGCATGTTTCTGAACGCCTTATACAAGAATAGAATGTACGCAGGCGCGCGCGAGGAGTTTGAGCAGCACTACCACCTCACCATGGCCGACGTCATCAGCCACGTCTACCGCCAGCCCTTGCCCAACCGCTGGTTAGCATCGCTCTCGGAATATATTCACTTGCATCTTCACCACCCTGAAGTGAATAGCCTTGTGGTGGAAAACTTCCGCCTGTTCATACGCCACAACATTGCTCCCTATCAGCGTGCTGACCTGCCCCTCAATGCCGTGGGCAGCATAGCCTACTACTATCAGGAGCAGCTGCGCCAGGCCGCCAGCGAAGAGGGCTACACAGTGGGAAAGATTTTGCGCAGCCCCCTGTCCATCTTCCCCATCGATTAAACCAGATGGTTACTACACTATATGTATAGGGAATAGTACACTCACCTCCCCCACCCGACGGTTAACCCGTTGATACGCAATGGGGCTCTTCCCGGTCAGGGCCGACGGACGCTCATCGAAGTGGGGCAGAGCCAGTCCTTCCTCGAATATGGCCTGTGGCAGGACTTCGGCACAGGCAAAGAAATACCCCGTGGCAACCACGGGGATATAGGGCGTGAGAAGAAACGCAAGGCTAAGAAATGGTTCAGCCGGAAATACTACGCATCCGTCATGAACATTCGGGAATTCCTCGCCGACAACCTCGGCAACGAGTTCGTCGGCATCGTAGCCAGGTCTCTTGACGACAACTATCGCCGATATAAGCATTAAATTGTTATATCAATAATTTCCTAACTATTTAATTTAGAAGCATAAAGGGGATTATTAGGAAAATCAAATACTCTTACGATAACTCTCCATTTATGTTCATAATCATCTCGTGAACCATCGATCATTATTTCATACCAGCCATGTTTAACATCAATCCTGGTTCCATAGACACTTCCCCATAAGGGAACATCATCATAGACAAAGATTCTTTGTTTTAATTTAGATAATTCACCTATAAGGATTTCAACTACACCTTTTGCAACATTATCTGCTTTAGATTTAGAAAAATCTTCATCAAATCTATAATCTATAAACAAATATGATACTAATCCGTTTTCTTCATTTATAAAAACTTTACAATTTGATCTAAGAAAATCACCTACTAAATATGGGTAATTGCCAATTTTACCCTCTATAAAACCTAGACCTTTCAACTCATAGCTAAACATTTCAGGATTTCCACCTAATTCTAAACCCTTAAAAGTAATGTGCTGAGCACATAAAGGGGAAAATCCCATTAACAATAAAAGTAATACAACAATTTTTTTCATAATAAATATTTTTTAGATACAATTTGTTTGCAAAGATAGTTTATTTTCAGGGAAAAAAGAAAAAAACACCGTTAAATTGTCTTTTCAGCTATGCAATAGATTGATTACTTTTGCAATGTAAACTAACGCAAAAGTATTTTCTACTTATGACTGCAAACAGCAAAGAATGGATCCAGTATAGCACGGCAGCTCTCATGGTGGTGTCAGGTGTTGTCCTATCCTTCATCTCTTTCTTCACGAAAGGCGATGTCACAGACGGGGTGCTCTGGTACATGGCACAGGGCCTGACCTTCGCCGGCGCCATCTTCGGTGTCAGCGTGTACTTCAAAACGAAACTCGGAGAATCCGAGTATCGTATCAAAGAATTCCTATCCAAACAAATCAACGACAATGAGAAAAATCAATGAGATCATCGTTCATTGCACGGCCACGCCTGAAGGCAGACATGTGACTGTTGCCGACGTGGACAACTGGCACCGTGCAAGGACTTTTAATGGTATCGGCTACCACTACCTGATTTACCTCGATGGCTCCATCCACCAGGGCAGGCCCATCGAGAGGATTGGTGCACACTGCAAACAGGGTGGCCATAACCGCTATAGCATCGGTGTGTGCTATGTCGGTGGTCTTGCTAAGGATTGCAAGACTACCAAGGATACGCGCACTCTCCTTAGCAAGCGCCCCTTGGGTGTGGCAACCGCCCCCCATAGTCAATGTGCCATCAGTTCTGGGTAGGCAAGTTCCGCTCGGAATAAGAGGAGACCGAATCTTTCGCGCGCGCGTATTATACGCGCGCGTGACTGCCAGGTGCTTGCACCACTTGCACCACTTTTTCAAAAAACGGAGGCCTCCCAGCAAAATTTGGCGGCCACTTTTTTTCACAGGAGGCCGCCAAATTACCACAGAAGGCCGCCACGCAAAAAACATGAATCATCACATTGACGTGATGCAAGTGGTGCAAGCACCAAACACTCACGCGCGCATAATAACGCGCGTGCGAGAAGCCATAACAATAATACTTTCGGCACCGGCATGCACCCCCAATGCCTTCGGCGTCTTATCACTTAATAGCGGATAATCATATTCCTTTATATATATAGGCTTTTTATATTTTTTTATACATGATTTTTTGGCTGTTTGAACTAAAAGCACTATCTTTGCAGCAAAGTTTTCCAAATCTCACAAAAAGAATCTGCAATAATGAAACTATTTGTTCCAGGCCGACTCTGCCTGTTTGGCGAGCATACCGACTGGGCGGGGCACTACCGCACCATGAACGCCCAGATAGCTCCCGGTGCTGCCATCGTAACGGGCATAGAGCAGGGCATTACCGCCATAGTGGAACGTTCCAGCATGTTCGAGGTGCAGAGTGAAGCACCACAGATAAAAAGCGAATGGCACGACTTTGCCTGCCGCATGGACGAACAGGAACTGAAGCGCGTGGCACGCTCGGGCTCGTTCTTCTGCTACTGCGCCGGCGTGGCCAGCTATATGCTGGAGTGGTATAAGGTGGGGGGCGTGCGCATACGCATCACCGACATGAACCTGCCCATGAAGAGCGGACTGTCGTCGTCGGCTGCCATCTGTGTGCTGGTGGCCCGTGCCTTCAACCAGATATATAACCTGAACCTGAACACGCTGGGCGAGATGAACATTGCCTATGTGGGCGAGCTTCGTACCAGCAGCCGCTGCGGACGCCTGGACCAAGTCTGCGCCTTTGGCGTGAAGCCCAACCTGATGACCTTCGACGGCGACGAGATAGAGGTGAAGCCGCTCAACGTGAAGCGTGAACTGCACTGGGTGTTTGCCGACCTTATGGGCAACAAGAACACCATCAAGATTCTGGCCGACCTGAACAAGGCCTATCCATTTCCCTCGAACGAACAGGAGATAGCTGAACACGAGGCACTGGGCGTGAAGAACCAGGAGATTGTAGACCGCGCTGTGCGCTATATGGCCGAGGGCGATGCCGAGTCGCTGGGGCGCCTGATGACGGAGGCCGAAGAGCTGTTCGACCGTTCCGTGGCGCCGATGTGCCTTGAGGAGCTGGCAGCTCCTAAGCTACATGCCATGCTGGCCGACGAGTATATCAAGAGCCTGTCGTTCGGCGGCAAGGGCGTGGGCAGCCATGGCGACGGCAGTGTGCAGTTCCTGGCACGCGACGCAGAAAGCCAGCAGAAGATAGTAGACTACCTCGTGTCGAAAGGCATGCCGGCCTATAAGTTTACCATACACCCTGTGCATACGGTGCGCAAGGCCATCATTCCCGTGGCTGGCTTCGGCACGCGACTATATCCTGCCACGCGCTGCATGAAGAAAGACTTCTTTCCCATACCCTGCCCCGACGGCATGGTGCGCCCCGTCATTCTCATACTGCTTGAAGAACTGGTGAAGAGCGGAATAGAGGAAATATGCTTGGTGCTGGGCAGCGAGGAGGAGCGCGAACTCTACAAGGACTTCTTTGAGCGGCCGCTCAGCGATGAGCACCTGGGCAAGCTCAACGCCGAGTGTCAGGAATACGAGCACCACATCATTGACATTGGAAAACGCCTGCACTACGTTTACCAGAAAGAGAAGCGGGGCTTCGGCCATGCCGTATACCAGGCTGCACAATTTGCCCACGGTGAGCCGGTGCTCCTGATGCTGGGCGACACACTGTACGCCAGCTCTACCAACAAGCCGTGTGCGCTGCAGCTCATCGAGGCGTATGAGCTCAGCAACTGCCTTACACTCGGACTCTATCCCGTGGATGTGAAGGAGGTGAGCCACTTCGGCATCATGAGCGGAGTGTGGGAAGACAAGAAAGAGACAGTGCTGCACGTCACCACACTCTATGAGAAGCCCAAGTCGAGCTATGCCGAGGAGTTTCTCGGCGTGCGCAACAGCAAGGGGCAGCACGAATACTGCTCGGTGTTCGGCCAGTACATACTGACGCCAGAAGTGTTCGAACAGCTGGAGAACGACATACGCGAAGCCGATGCCCACCCAGAGCGCAAGGGCGAAATAGAACTCACGGCCGCACTCGACAAAGTGCGACAGCGCACGGGCATGTACGGCATAAGACTGCGCGGCGAGCGCTTCGACATGGGCAACCCACAGGCGCTGGTCAACACCATTGCCACCTATGTCATGGCCGACAATGAGTGATGAATACGGCTCCTAGCTAATGAATAGTGAATAATTAACAGTGAACCATTTTAGCATTATTAACCCCAAAACATTACCAACATGAAAAAAAAGTTTATCTGCGCCGTTTGTGGATATATCTACGAAGGCGACGCTGCACCCGAGAAGTGCCCCATCTGCAAGGCTCCCGCATCGAAGTTCTCTGAACTGAAGGAAGAGGGCGAGACCACCTACGCCACCGTGCACCGCATTGGCGACGGCAAGCCCGAAGGCGTGAGCGAAGAGATGATCAACGACCTGCGCAACCACTTCAACGGCGAGTGCGGTGAGGTAGGCATGTATCTGGCCATGGCCCGCCAGGCCGACCGCGAGGGCTATCCCGAAATAGCCGAGGCCTTCAAGCGCTACGCTTTCGAGGAGGCCGACCACGCCAGCCGCTTTGCCGAGCTGTTAGGCGAGTGCGTGTGGGACACGAAGACCAACCTGGAGAAGCGTGCCGCCGCCGAGGCAGGTGCCTGCGAAGACAAGTTCCGCATTGCCAAGAACGCCAAAGCCGCTGGCTTCGATGCCATTCACGACACCGTGCACGAGATGGCCAAGGACGAGGCACGTCACGGCGCTGGCTTCGCCGGACTGCTGAAACGCTACTTTAAGTAAGGCTTCATGCACAATAAAACAGAGAGAAATCCGTTTTATCAATAGATGAAACGGATTTCTCTCTTTCACATACAGGCATTCTGTGCACTGTGCACCATGCAGTGTGCAGTATCGTCGTGTGCTGACGACGACTCGTTCACCACTTCACCCACGGCCATGCTTTCCTTCTCAGCCGACTCGGTGAAGATGGACACCGTGTTCTCTACCGTAGGCTCGCGCACCTATGACCTTTGGGTGTATAACCATTCGAACAGCGGACTGCGACTGACAAGCGTACAATTGGAAAAGGGCAACCAAACGGGCTTCCGCGTCAACGTGGACGGCTCCTACCTCGACAACACATTGGGATCGGTGGTCAGCGGTCTTGAGGTGCGCTCAGGCGACAGCATACGTGTATTTGTTGAACTCACGGCCCCGCGAAACGGGCGCATGGAGCCGCAGCTGGTAGAAGACCGGCTGCTGTTCAACCTGGAAAGCGGACGGCAACAGCACGTCACGCTGTGGGGGCATGCGTGGGATGCCTTCATTGCCGACAGCATCGTGGTGAGGCACGACAGCCTGATAGAGAGTGCCACGCCAATAGTCATCATGCAGGGAATGCGCATCGACAGCCTGGCCACACTGACACTACGCAACACCACGCTCTACTTCCACGACAAAGCGGGCATCGACGTCTTTGGCACACTGCATGCCGACAGTGCCGTGATGCGTGGCGACCGCCTCGACCACATGTTCAGCTATCTGCCCTACGACCGCGTCAGCGGACAGTGGCGCGGCTTGCGCTTCTTCCCCTCTTCGTATGAGAACATGCTCACCGCCACAGAGATACGCAATGCCACTGACGGCATAGTGTGCGACTCGGCACAGCTGCTCACCACCCGCCAGCGGCTCTACATGGAGCGATGCGTGGTGCACAACTGCGCCGGCGTGGGCTTGCAGGCCTTCAATTCATGGGTGGGGCTGCTCCAGTGTCAGTTCTCAAACACACTGAGCGACTGCGTGGCTTTCTATGGCGGCGCTGCCATCATTGACCGCTGCACGCTGGCACAGTTCTATCCGCTCTCAGCCAACAGAGGGGCGGCACTGCGCTTCAGCAACTACTACGGCGAGTATCCCTATGCGCTGCAAACCATGAAGATGACCAACTCCATCGTCACCGGCTATGACGACGACGTAGTGATGGGGCAGGCCTTGGAAGGCGACTCCATCACTCCCTTCACCTACTATTTCGAGCATTCGCTGCTACGCACGCCTGCCCTGCAGGACACCGTGAACTGCCGCAACATGATATGGGAGACGAAAGACGACAGCATACAGGGAAAGCAACACTTCCGCCTCATAGACGAGCAGAACCTCATCTATGACTTCCGCCTCGACTCCCTGTCGACAGCCAAAGGCATGGGGTGCTACGACGAATAGGCGCTATTGCTCTGCCGCCTCGTCGTAGACACGCTCTACGTCGTCAATCCAAATTTTGTCGTCAATAACCAAGATCTTAATGCGGTTGATGCCCCTGTAAATGCCATCATTGAATTCGTAGCGCCACCAGAAGTTGTTATCATCCTCGCGACCTACGTTGATGATGCCGTTGTCAGCACCTCCGCCGTCGTTGGTAGAAGTGCGGAAGAGCCAGCAGGCCAGCCCCTCGCCCTCATAGTCATAGTTGTCGGCCAATTTCTTCAGCATCTTCCGTGTGCAGTTCTCGCGCAGGAAATCTTCGTCTTCATAGAGGCTCTTGTTGTACATAGTGGTGATGAACTGGCGTATCTGCGCATCGCTGACGGTAGGTTCAGGACTAGCTGCTGCCTCGCCGTGATAGCTGATGGTGCGTTTAATGACAAAGGTGTACTGTCCGTTCTTGTCGGTGCATGTCAGCCAGTTGCCGTGGCTGTCGAAGTCGCTGAGCGTGAACACATGACCATCAGGATCCTCTACAATGCCTCCATGCACAGCCTCCTCATAGTCTACACTCGTAAGCTTGCCATTGGCATCGCGGTGATAGGCCTTCTGTATGTAGTTGCCCATCTGGTTGGTGTTCGTATACGAACAGGGAGCCACAAAACCCTCGCCCTCATAACTTAAAATAGAGACCCAGGGATCGTCCGATTCCCATGAAATCATCGTTATTCGCCCTTCTTCATTATATTCGTAGGAGGCATTCTCAGCCGTGCCCTCCCCATCAACGCGCAGGATGGACACAACACTGCCGTCGGGGCTGAACTGTATGCTGACAGGAGGCGTATGCTCACCCTGCTCATAGCTCACGGAGAGTACCTGGCCATAGAGGTCGAAGGTGGCAAGGTCTTGCGAGAGATAGGCTTTCGCCGTTTCCTCTTCTTCCTCTTCTTCATCCTCGTCCACCTCTTCGGTGTCATCGTCGTCACGCTCCTTGCTGGTCTTATGCTTACTGTTGCACGAAGTCACTGTGAACAGCGCGAAAGCAGCTGCTACGACAAATGTAAATAGCTTTTTGTTCATAGTTGTAAGTTTTTGTTTATCAACAAATATAGATAGTTTACTTCACTCAATGCTTTACCTATAGATTACCACACTGCCGCCACTACTTCCGGCATACTGTCGCAGTAGTTGCTGAATGTAGCTGGCATTGTCGGACACGCGCTGCTCGTTGCCGTCGTAGCCGTTGACAAGCACCACGAGATGCGTTGTCTGCAGGGTCATCTTCGTGCGCTCATGGTCGCTGGTAGGCGTCCCCACACCGCCAATGGCATCACGGTAGACGGGCAGCCCTGCAATGTTGAGCATGCCTCGGCCTATGCCCTCGTAGGGTTCATCCTCCCGGCCTATGCCCAGGGTCAAGGTGTCGCCCACAAACTTATCAGCATCGAAGCCGCCAATGCTGTAGCCATAGACTATCGAGGCAAGATTCACCAGGTCGACCAACGTGTCAATCTGATAGAGATCCTTGCCCTGCAGCATGCGCCGTATGAGCTGCTCGCTGGCCGGGCGGTAGCGCGAAGGATCCTTTCCGCATTTCTTGTAAACAGCACGAGTGGCAGCTATCGACGGCAACTCTTTTAGCGTATCGGTGGTGAGCTGCTCACGCATCAGGCGTTGCTGCTCATGTATCTCCTCCCATAGGGTCTGGGAGTAAGGACTGTTCTGCACCTGCGCCTCTACGCATGCCCCTACAAACACTGGGCACACGGCACGAATCTCGTCTGAAACAATTATCTTCATCTTAGCTTCTAACTACTACTACCATCACTTCCAAACCGCTCCTTCGCGAAGCACGAACGACACTTTTGACTTACGCGGCAACTGGGGCTTCTCCCACTCTCCACCTAACAGCTGAATGGTACAGGGTTGATTGAGGTCAAGATGCCGAAGTGCCTGTTCAACAGAAAGATACTGCCCACGACCATAACGGTCAACGGTGATGTCGGCATCCACACGGTAGCGGCTCAACACGGGCACCTCCTGACAGATGGCATCAGCCAGCAAACGGGCCACCTGATGGGCACCGTAGACGTTGTAGTGCGTATTGTCCTGCCGGCCGTTGGGCACGCTGGGCTCCTCGCCAGGTTTAAACCACATGTGCAGTTTCTTAGAGGCTTCGGTGCCTAAGCCCTGCTCCAAGTCGTGCGTCAGTTGGTTGGCATCCACAAAGAGGCAGTTCATGCGACGGGCCACATCGCGCGGGGCCTGCACATAGAGTCCGTGGGTGTCTATCAGGCTGTCGCCCTCCACCATCTTCACACCGTCTTTGAAAGTGGTGGTGCGCAGGCTTTCGTCATCGACATTTTCGGGGGCATTCACAAAAAAGTTGCGGCGCACCACACAGTTCATCAGTATAGGAATGCCGCCGTGCTCACGCGTCTCACGCACAAAGCGGGCCAAGTTGTAGTCGAAAGTCGACCCGGGGTCGGTATGTCGGTCGGGGTTCGGTTTCTCGTCGTTGTGGCCAAACTGAATAATGACGTAGTCGCCGGGCTTCATCTTGTCGAGCACTTTCTGCCACCGTCCCTCATTGATAAAGCTCAGCGATGAGCGCCCATTAACAGCATGATTATCAATGTGAATGACATCAGCGTCAAAGTAACACTGCAGGGCCATGCCCCACCCTCTTTCCTGTTTGCCACCGCTTATGTCCTTGTTGGCCATCGTCGAATCGCCAATCATGAAGACTGTAGTGGTTTTCTGAACACCGGCCGAAGGAAGCATCAGCAACATGACTGCGCCCAACGCCAGCAATTTCATTTTTTCTTTTAGACTTGTCATTGTTAATAAAACCGTTTTCGTAATAATACGCCGCAAAATTACTAAAAAGCAAACGAACAACCAAATCTATTAGCACTAATGCTTGTTAAAAAAACAAATAACTGCTATTTTTTCCCACATATTTTTGGTCAGATGGCAAAATATGTGTAACTTTACACCCAAAATCTGAAATATCTTAAAAACAAACCAAAAAACCAACAACAACATGAAATTATTTAAAGGATTGTTGCTCGGCGCAAGTGCTATTGTGGCGCTTGGCCTGGCTTCGTGTAAAGGCGGCGAGACCGCTCCGAAACTAACGGCATCGGGCCTTGACCCTGCCAAGTTTGAAACCGTGGTGAATGGCGACACCGTGAAGCTCTACACCCTGAAGGGCGACAAGGGCATGGAGGTGTGCATCACCAACTATGGCGGCCGCGTGGTGAGCCTGATGGTGCCTGACAAGAACGATTCGCTCATCGACGTGGTATTGGGATTCGACAACATTGCTCAGTACATGGACACCCAGAGGTCGCCCACCGACTACGGCAGCAGCGTGGGCCGCTATGCCAACCGCATCAACATGGGCCGCTTTGTGCTGAACGGCGACACCATTCAGCTGAAGCAGAACGACAAGCACGGAGGCCGTGACCACTGCCTGCACGGCGGCGGCGACACTGGTTGGATGAACAAGGTGTACAAGGCAGAGCAGGTGGACGACCAGACACTGAAGCTGACCATCGTGGCCGAGGACGGTGAGAACGGATTCCCCGGAACCGTTACCGCCACCACCACCTACAAGATTGTGAACGGCAACACGCTGGACATCACTTGGGAGGCTACTACCGACAAGCCCACCATCATCAACCAGACCAACCACAACTACTACAACCTGAGCGGCGACCTGGAGGAGGCTGCAGGCGGCCTGAACCAGCTCATCACCGTGAATGCCGACTCGTTTACCGTGGCCGACGACAGCTATATGCCCACTGGCGAGATTCGCGCCGTGGAGGGAACGCCCATGGACCTGCGCCAGGAGCACGCCCTGAAGGACGGCATCGACCGCGAGTTTGACCAGATAAAGAATGCCAACGGCGGCTACGACCACAACTGGTGTCTGAACACCTACCGTCTGGCAGAGCCTGAGAGCGTACCCTGCGCCACACTCTACTCTCCGAAGAGCGGCATCTTTATGGAGATGTTCACCAACGAGCCAGGTGTGCAGGTATACACCGGCAACTTCCAGGGCATACAGGGCGAAGAGAACATCGTTCGCAAGCTAGGCAAGCACTACCCGCAGTACATCAGCGTGTGCCTGGAGAGCCAGAAATATCCCGACAGCCCCAACCATCCTGAATGGCCCAGCCCCGTGGTGACACCTGAGAAGCCATACTTCAGCCATGCAGCCTATAAGTTCTCGGTAAAATAATCACTAATAGCTAATCAGCAAAACAAAAATAACAAGATGAATTCACATGAATTTCAATGGCTCGACTGGCTTATTCTGGCTGTCGGCGTGTTAGGAGTGGTATGGGCAGTATATCATGCCATTCAGAAGGACAAGAAGAAGATGCAGGGTGCCGACTCACAGGACTACCTGTTTGGTAAAGGCGAACCCTGGTACATTATCGGTGCTGCCATCTTTGCGGCCAACATCGGTTCAGAGCACCTCGTAGGCTTGGCCGGTACAGGTGCCAAAGACGGCGTGGGCATGGCTCACTGGGAGATGCAAGGCTGGATGATTCTTATCCTCGGCTGGCTGTTCGTTCCCTTCTATCAGCTTCTGAACAACAAGCTGGGCAAGATTATCACCATGCCCGACTTCCTGAAGTTCCGCTACACAAATGCCACCGGCTCTTGGCTCAGCATCATTACTTTGGTGGCCTACGTGCTCACTAAAGTATCTGTGACGGCTTTCACGGGCGGCATCTTCTTTGAATACCTGCTTGGCCTGCCGTTCTGGTGGGGAGCCATTGGCCTGATTGCCATCACTGCCGTGTTCACCGTCTTCGGTGGCATGAAGGGTGTGATGACGCTGTCGGCTATTCAGACACCTATCCTCATCATCGGTTCGTTCCTCGTGCTCTTCCTCGGCTTGGCCGCTCTCGGCGGTGGCAGCATCTCTGAGGGCTGGACGGCCATGATGGACTACTGCGGAAAACTGCACGACGGCTACGGCACCACCCACATGTTCCACTGGGAAGAGGGCGACCCTCTCTATAGCGAGTATCCCGGCTTTGTAGTGTTCATCGGCGCTTCCATTATTGGATTCTGGTACTGGTGCACTGACCAGCACATCGTTCAGCGTGTGCTCGGACAGACCAAGGGCGAGGATAATGCTACAGTGATGAAGCGTGCCCGTCGCGGCACCATCGCTGCCGGCTACTTCAAGCTGCTCCCCGTATTCATGTTCCTCATCCCCGGCATGATTGCAGCTGCACTGGCCCAGAACGGTCAATTTGACCTGAGCAATACCGACGCTGCCTTTGCCGGTATGGTGAAACAGGTGTTGCCTATGGGCGTCAAGGGCATTGTGACCATCGGCTTCATTTGTGCCCTCGTGGCTTCGCTGGCTGCATTCTTCAACAGCTGCGCCACACTGTTCACAGAAGATTTCTACAAGCCCATGAAGAAGGGAAAGAGCGAGGCCCACTACGTGTTCGTAGGCCGCGCCGCTACCGTCGTCGTGGTGCTGCTGGGTCTGGCTTGGATGCCTGTCATGATGTCGATGGATACGCTCTACTCCTACCTGCAGGGCATCCAGTCGCTGCTGGCTCCCGCTATGGTGGCCGTGTTCACACTGGGTATCTTCTCAAAGAAGATTACGCCATTGGCCGGTCAGTGGGGTCTTATCGGCGGCTTCATCATCGGCATGCTGCGCCTCATCACCAACATCTTCACCGATACGGGCAAGGCCGTTATGGATGGTGCATTCTGGGATGCCACCGCATGGTTCTGGCAGACCAACTGGCTCGTCTTCGAGTGCTGGCTGCTGGTATTCATCGTCCTGCTGATGGTGGTAGTGAGCTTCTTCACGCCGAAACCCTCGAAGGCACAGATTGAGGCCATCACCTTCACTCCCGAGTATTGGAAGCAGATACGCCAAAGCTGGAGTGTGTGGGATGTAGTAGCCACACTCGGCGTCATCGTACTCTGCGGTTGCTTCTACTGGTATTTCTTCTAAACAGAAATGACCTACTATAGTGAACATTCTAAAGTCTGGCTCGCTGTTGACGTCATCATCTTCGGCTTCGAGGAAAGCCGCCTGAAGGTGCTTATCGGCAAGCGACAGATGGAGCCCGGTCTCGGCGAATGGAGCCTCTACGGAGGCTTCGTCGCCGAGGGCGAGGGCATAGACGAGTGCGCTTCTAACACGCTCTACAGGCTCACAGGCCTCAAAAAGCTCTACATGCAGCAAGTGGGCGCCTTCGGCAACGTTGACCGCGACCCCGGCGAACGCGTGGTATCCATAGCCTACTATGCACTCATCAACGTGAAGGACTATGACGAGAAGCTGCGCAAGAAGCATGAGGTGGAATGGGTCGACATCAACCAGCTGCCCCCACTCTACTCCGACCACAACCAGATGGTGCGCCAGGCGCTGCGCCTCATGCAACTGAAGATGCGCACCGAGCCCATAGGCTTCCGCCTGCTTCCACAGCTCTTCACCCTCACACAGCTGCAAAGGCTCTATGAGGCTGTGAGCGGACAGGAGATAGACAAGCGCAACTTCCGCAAGCGCATCAAGGATATGGACTTCATCGAGAAGACTGAGCTCATCGACAAGACAGGCTCCAAGCGAGGTGCATATCTCTATCGTTTCAACAAGAAAATATACAACGAAGAACGTAACTTTAAACTTTAGTCATAACAATGTTAGAAGAACTCAAGCAGAAAGTATTCAAGGCCAATCTCGACCTAGTGAAGCAGGGACTGGTCATATTCACCTGGGGCAACGTCTCAGGCATCGACCGTGAGAAAGGTCTCGTCGTCATCAAGCCCTCCGGCGTCAGCTACGACGAGATGAAGGCCGACGACATGGTGGTAGTAGACCTTGAGACGGGCAAGGTGGTAGAGGGCGAGCTCAACCCCTCGAGCGATACACCTACACATCTTATATTATATAAGGCATTCCCCAACATCATGGGCGTTGTTCACACACATAGCACCTACGCCACCGCCTTTGCGCAGGCAGGCCGCGACATTCCCAACATCGGCACCACACACGCCGACTACTTCTACAAGGACATTCCTTGCACTCGCGACATGACCGAGGCTGAAGTGAAAGGGCAGTATGAGCTGGAAACGGGCAATGTCATAGTAGACGAAATCTTGAACATACGCAAAATCAATCCCGACCACACCCCCGCCGTGCTGGTGAAGAACCACGGACCGTTCTCATGGGGCACCTCGCCCGACAATGCCGTCTACAACGCCAAGGTGATGGAGCAGTGCGCCAAGATGGCCTTCGTGGCCCTCTCGGTGAATCCCAATCTGACCATGAACCCGCTGCTCGTAGAGAAGCACTACATGCGCAAGCACGGCCCCAACGCCTACTACGGACAGAAAGGGCAAAAACACTAACAGAGTAAAAAAGCATATTGTCAAATCTTAAATAAATCAATGGCACAAGAAGACGTTTTCAAGAAAATTGTTTCACACTGCAAGGAATACGGTTTCGTGTTCCCCAGCAGCGAAATCTACGACGGTCTGGGCGCTGTCTACGACTACGGCCAGATGGGTGTTGAACTGAAGAACAACATCAAGCAGTACTGGTGGAAAGCCATGACCATGCTCCACGAGAACATTGTGGGCATCGACAGCGCCATCTTTATGCACCCCACCATCTGGAAGGCATCGGGCCACGTAGATGCATTCAACGACCCGCTCATCGACAACCGCGACTCGAAGAAACGCTATCGCGCCGACGTACTCATAGAAGACCAGATAGCCAAGTACGACGAGAAGATACAGAAAGAAGTGGAGAAAGCACGCAAGCGCTTCAAGGAGGCTTTCAACGAGGAGCAGTACCTGGCCACCTCGCCACGCGTGCTCGAAATCAAGGAGAAGCGCGACGCCCTGCACACCCGCTATGCTGCTGCCATGCAGGGCCCCGACCTGGAGGAGCTGCGCCAGATCATTATCGATGAAGAGATAGTGTGCCCCATCAGCGGCACAAAAAACTGGACCGACGTGCGCCAGTTCAACCTCATGTTCTCTACCGAGATGGGCAGCACCGCCGACGGCTCGATGAAGATCTACCTGCGCCCAGAGACAGCACAGGGCATCTTCGTCAACTACCTGAACGTGCAAAAGACAGGCCGAATGAAGATTCCCTTCGGCATTGCACAGATAGGCAAGGCCTTCCGCAACGAGATTGTGGCCCGCCAGTTCATCTTCCGTATGAGGGAATTCGAGCAGATGGAGATGCAGTTCTTCGTGAAGCCCGGCACCGAGCTGGAGTGGTTTGCCAAGTGGAAGGAGACACGCATGAAGTGGCACCAGAACCTGGGCTTCGGCGCCGAGAACTACCGCTTCCACGACCACGACAAGCTGGCACACTATGCCAACGCCGCCACCGACATCGAGTTCCACATGCCCTTCGGATTCAAGGAGGTGGAAGGCATCCACTCACGCACCAACTTCGACCTCTCGCAGCACGAGAAGTACAGCGGAAAGCAGATCAAGTACTTCGACCCCATGACCAACGAGAGCTATACACCGTTTGTCATCGAGACATCCATCGGCGTCGACCGCATGTTCCTTAGCATCATGTGCCACGCCTTCGACGAGGAGAAGCTGGAGAATGGCGAGACACGCGTCGTCCTGAAGTTGCCAGCAGCCCTCGCACCCGTAAAGCTCGCCGTGCTGCCGCTGGTGAAGAAAGACGGACTGCCCGAGAAAGCCCGCGAGATAATTGACGACCTGAAGTATCACTTCACCTGCCAGTACGACGAGAAAGACTCCATAGGCAAGCGCTATCGCCGTCAGGACGCCATCGGCACACCCTACTGCGTCACCGTCGACCATGACACCTTGAACGACGGCTGCGTGACACTCCGTTTCCGCGACACCATGGAGCAGGAGCGCGTGCGCATAGAAGACCTCAACGGCATCATTGAAGACAAGGTAAGCATCACCAGTTTGCTGAAGAAGCTGTAATGCCCCACCCTCCCCCACATCAGGGGGCTTAGACACATCAAGTAATGAAGAAAGATTATCTCTCAAAAGCCATAGCCCAACTATTCAACCCCTTCCGTTGGGGAGGGGTTGGAGTGGGCTTGCTTCTCCTTTTAACATCGTGCAGCAAAGAGGAAGCCGAAGCTGGCGAGTGGGACAACTGGCAGCAACGCAACGAGGTGTTCTTTGCCTCGCTGGCCGACTCGCTCAGTGCCAACCCCACGCAGTGGCAGCGCATCCTGAACTATTCGCTCAATCCATCTGACTCATACAACACCGACAAGTATGTCTATGTGAAGAAGCTGGAGCAGGGCAGCGGCACCGATAGTCCCGCCTATACCGACAGCGTGCGCATTGTCTATCAGGGGCGGCTCATTCCCACCATCAACTACTCTAACGGCTTTATCTTCGACGGCACCGTAAGCGGCACCTTCTCACTTGCCACCGCGGCCACAGCCAAGATGGTGATATCAAGCACCGTCGACGGTTTTGCCACTGCCCTGCAGCACATGCACCGCGGTGACCACTGGCGCGTCTACATACCCAGCAGCCTGGGCTATGGCGACGACGGCAACAACAGCGGGTCAGTGCCAGGCAACAGCGTGTTGGTGTTCGACCTGCAACTGGTAGACTTCAGCCATGCCGGAGAGGCAATGCCTGTTTGGAGCAGCAGAAAGCATTAGCTTTGCTGCCCCATTCCCGAGCAAGCAAGCCCGTGGAGAAACGGGTGAAGCCGAAGACGTGGCTTGGCTTCATGCATCGCACATTCATCAAGAATCTGTTGATCTATGTGCTGTGGTGCCTCATCTTTGCCGGAGGCTGGTGCTGCATCATGTACTTCGTGATGGATGTGACGTTTGAAGAACAGTGGCTGGTCTATGTCATCCTCTGGGCCTTCTGGATTATCTGGCTCATATTCTTTGTCCTCGGCAAGATAGGCGGTGTGGCCAAGGCACGAATGGCCTCCAGCTCACCGAGGGGGATTGTCAAGTGCTGCATGTGTGGTACAGAGGCGCTCAAAGAACAAAACTATTGCAGCCACTGTGGAACTGTTCTCTTTACCAATCACTCCGACAGCGACGTTATGGTAAAGCCCGCCAAAACAAAAACTAAAAAATAAAAAAGATGAAGACAAAACAATTCGTAAGCCAAATCTGGCGCACACTATTGGTGGTGCTGCCTGCAATGTTATTAACCTTTGAGTTAACAGCCTGTGACCCCAAGGGTACTGCTGCCCGCAACCGTCTGGGATTGCTGCTGGACGACAATCCTGACATGACGGCAGAAGCCCTGCTCGACTCTCTTGACAGTTTCAAAGGCGTAGTGCCGGATTTCGATGTCAAGCTGCCTGTGACCGATGAGGACATCCGTCCATACGAGGTCGGCCGGTATGTGAATGAGGAACTGGGCAAGTCGCTAAGATTCCATCTCACAGATACTATTGATAATTCTTACTGCATCGGTAAAGTCAATATAGACTATAAAGATACGGTAACAATCAAGAAGATACACGCCTGGGGCAAGGGCATCTATACCATCTGTTCTACTTATACTAAAACTGACGAGGAGGGCAACGAGCAGCAGGCCTGGGGCCACGAACCTCGTTTGATCTGTGTCTATGCTCAAGGCGACTCGATTCTGATTACAGAGGGATTCAAAGCCTCAGAACAAATATTCCATTTCGAGGGAAAAGACTAACTTCTCATAACTCTTCATTACTCTAACTAACCCTATTTACTAAACCATATATACGGTTTTCTTTTGCGGTTCGCCCGCTTTTTAGTATCTTTGTCGACATTATAACAGTTTACGGCGATGACAATGTTTAAAAGGACACGGAGATCATTATTGCTGCTAGCGATGCTGACGGTAGCAACGGGTGTGGTGGCAGCTGAGTATGACAGGATTGTTACTGGAGGCTGTCAGACGGAAGACATCAATTATTCCTACAAAATCTCAGGCGGAGAAATAAAACTGGAGCAAAAGGGTGATAGCTATGCCGACTATAAGGGTTTCATAGAAGAAGGCGGCGATATTTCCTTTTTTGCATCATTCCAGTTTAAGAACGAAGCGGCTCGTATAGACATTTACTGCAAGTTCTATGACAAGCATCGACGAGAAATAGATTACAAGGATACAAACGGGTATGGTAGTGCATCATTTTCAGTAGCTTTCCCTGAAGATGCTGTAGAGGCTGAATGTACCATTCAATTTGCTGCCTGTGGCAGGGCAGACATTCATTATAGGGTTGATAATGGCTCCCATTCTGCTGTAACAAGCGGAGGCGGTCTTGTTGGCGGTGATGACGACGAGGATGATGAGGATGATGAGGATGAGGACGAAGAGGACGATGAGGATTATGAGGAGGACAACGATGCTGAGGAAAATGCAGGCATCAAGGACTACATCATCCCTGTATCTGTCGGCGTCTTAATTCTTGGCGGCGGTGCGGTTGTGGCCGGCAACCGTCGCAACAAGAAAAGGAAGAACAAGAAAAAGAAGGACAAGAAAAAGAAAGACGACGATGAAAAGCAGTCTGACCAGCTGCGCATGGAGATTAACAAGGACTTCGGCGACATGCTGATACAGGGCGGCGACAGCGAGTATGTCTATGCCTGCATCATACGCCATCCCTCCGACGGACCAGAATACGTTGACGAAGAACTCACCAGCCGCATACAGATAAGTGCTGGCGACAACTACATGGCCGTGGAAGAGCAGGGCGTGATCAACTACTGGAAATGTGCCATCGTGCAAGCACCCGAAAACCAAGATCCGCCCGAGGAAGGCATTGTCAAATTCCGTTTGGCATCGGCCGAAGCCAGCTACACCAACAACATTCACTTCCGCATCATGAAGAGCGGCATCCTCTTTGCCCAGGAGAACCTCACGCTGCCCGCACGCTATGAAAAAGAGGTACGTCTGCCGTTTGTGGCTGTTGGCATGAACGACGGTAGCGCAAAAGTCAAGATTACCATCACCGAGGAGAAAGGCGGCGCCGAGACAAAGGACTACAGCGTTAAAGTGGAGTGGAATGCCACCAACAAGGTCTATGAGGCTGTCATCAAGGACCTTTGCCAGAACGAGAAGGACGATGAGGGCGTGCCTGGCAACTTCATTGGTTATAAGATAAACATCGAGGCCACCAATGACAAGAAGCGTACGGTGAAAGGCGACCTGCCGCTCTATCGTTACTACATGGGACTGGTGCTGAATATTTATCCCGAGGTACATTGCTACTTAGAGGAGCACAACCCCATGCGCCACGAGCTGGTGCAGACGCCGATAATTCGCAACGGAAAAGAGTATGTGCCTGCCGAGAACAAGTGCCTGCTGAAGCTCTACGACTGGGACGAGGAGAAGCACGCCATCTACGTCATCGACCCCGAACCCGTCGACCTGAAGTTTACCCTGAAGGAGCTGGACGAGATTGGCGGCATACAGGGCGCCTATCAAGACATCTTCAGCACGTCACACATGCAGGCCGGACTCGAGATGGCGCTGCCTGGCATGATAGGCATGGCTGGCGTAAGCGACCTTGTCATAGATGCCCATAACACCGTCATTAGCGAGCGTCAAGCCCAACAGCAGAAACGCCTTGAACAGCAGAAGATGATAGAGGGCTTGGGACTGTCGCTGCAGGCCCGATGGAACTCTGCTGGCGAAGGACACATGTACTACATCCTCAGTTGTCGCAAAGGTATGCTGAAAGCGCCCAACCGCTTCAATACCGTGGTAGAGGTAACCGCCCTGCACAATGGAAAGATCTACACCTACAAGCGCGTGGTGCAGCTGATGTCTCAGCCACGTCGTTCAAAGAGCGACCCGAGCTACGACTACGCCCTCAAGCGCGACAAGGAAATCATGGAGGAACTGTTTAAGATTGAGAAAGCCATCCAGCTGGCCGGATTGAGCATACGACTGGCACCACTGGTAGCTTTCATCGACCTGCAGCACGACTACTATAAAGCGGACTTCGGCTACGATGAAGAAAACTTCAATAACATCTGCAAGACATACGCTGCCGTCATGGACAGAGAGGCACAGGAGGCAAACGAGGCGGCGAAGGAGCCCGAAGGCCTGTTCAACATCACGATGGACTGGATAATGCACATCGACCGCAATCTCCATGACATGCAAAGTACCATGCACGATGTAGTATTAGTAGACAAGGTTCCGCTGTTAGGCTGGAGCATACGGCTTGATGTGGTGTGGCGTGTGAGCTTTGGCTTAGGCACCTTCGGCATGTCTGAGATGGCATTCATGCTCATCGAGATTCCTGCCGAGATGAAGAAATACGTTGACAGGGGGGGTGATAGTGCATGGGGCGCGTTCTACGTTGGTGCGAAGATAGCCACCGAGGCCTACATCATGGAAGCCTATGCGGCAGCAAGGATGCTCGGAGTCAAGGCCATCGCCAAAGGTGTGGGAAAAGGTGCCAAAGGTATGTGGCAAATGACAAAGGGCGTCACACGTGGCGGCATGTGGGAGCTGGGAAAGGAGACGTGGAATGTCATGGCCAAAGAGGTCGTCACCGGCGTCAAAGGCTGGGCCCTTGCGCAGACCTCATGGAATAAGGGCATGCTTGAGAATTCTGCCCAGCAATACGCCAAGGAAATGATGGAAAACCTCAGAGGCAATCCCAACAGCCGTCTCAGCGTTGCCGAGCGTGCCGCACAGCGTCAGGCCATGCGCAACATTGAGAACCTGCAGACCATCACCGAGATGTGCAACATCAACCCCACGAAGGCCAACCTGCAGCTGAAGAACAAAATCGTATTGGAGTGCCAGGCCGACAAGATGACTATGGCGCTCATGAAGAACGACAAGCTCCTGGCCAACAACCGGCTGCTGAAGGGTGTGAACTTCCAAGCCACCAGGGCCAAGTTCAACCACGCCATGAAGTCCATCTACGACGAGGTGGATAAGAATATGCTCAGAGATCTGTCGGAGGCTTCTAAGGTGCCCATAGAGAAGATAAAGATTATGCGCACATCTTCATCCAACGGCAGCGACCTGCTTGTGGGAAAGACCACCACCTTCGACCGCGACGTCACCTACTACTATGTCAAGGACGGCAAAGTGTACTACTTCGACCAGACGCTCACCGAGCAGCTCTATGCCAAGAACTTCCGTAATACCATCATAAAGAGGACAACGGGGGGCGTACCAGAAATCATCGACCTCTCGCAGTTAACGCCGCAAGAGCTGACACGATGGAAGGCACTGGAAGCACAGCGCGGCTATGACATCCTGAAGCTATATGACCAGACGCCGCTCGAAGACATCTTCGGCCATGCCGAAAGCTATGGCGTTGACGTTCAGCGCTTAGTCAACCCGACCCTACGCGGCGAAGACCTGTTAGACCCGCACAAGGTGGCAAAGACCATGATGGAGAAAGGACAGAGCAGATTTGATGATGCCCATAAACTTTGGGCGAAGGCCGACGGCATGCCCGAGGGTCTGGCACGGGACAGAATGTACTGCCGTGCCATTGGCGAGATGAGGGAAGGCTGCCGTCAGCAGGTAAAGGTGTTCGACATCCTCTGCGACCGCGACCGCATACGCAATGTCTCCTCCGTCGTTCCAGAGGACCTGCGAAAGGCTGTGGAGCTCATGCGCACGCTGGCAGAAGACCCCAAGGCAACGCTCAGCAAGGTAGAAGAGGGCTTAGAAAGGCTGAACTACACCCTGGAGGGTGTCCCGAAGGCTACACACGACCTGTGCATCAAAATTGGATAAATTCAGTTCTTTCATACTTCATCCTCCTCTGTTTTGATATTACAAATCTCGATAGCCATCAGGTTCAGTTGCTGGCACTGGTAGGCGGTGATGGCGCGTTTCTCGTTGTGGTGTTCCCACGGAGCGAGCATCAGCAAGCGCCCTTTTGCGCAGGCATCAAACTGCTCGCCCTTTGGTTTTGTAAGCGGTGTGAAGCCGTTCTCCACCAGTACGATGGTGGGAAACCCTGCATCGAAGGCAGCTCTCATGACCAGCTTCTCACCTAGCGAGATGGCTGGCGAGACGAGTACCGCCCCCTGTCTTGCCATATCGAGATAACGGGCTTTTTCCATTTCTATCTGATGGCTATCCAAGCGCCTCGATACGCGGACGGCGATACGGCGTGGTGAGCGTAGCAATGCCTGATTGCCGAGACTGCTGTAAGTGGTTGTTCCCACCTTCAAGCCAAAGAAGGGGCGCAGCCATTCTGGGTGAGCTCGCTTCATCATAAGGCGGCGCGGGTTGTCGCGCAGGTAGTTCTGCCAGGTGGGCAGCTCGTCGTAAGAGCGAAGAATCAGGTCGTTATAGCCTTTGGCGAAAAGAGGACGGTAGGCTTTTTGCGACGGCAAAGCCGACGCCTGCAGAGAAGAAGCCGACGGGGACGGAGAAGAGAAAGCCGACGCCAGCAGAGAAGAGGATGCCGCCGGGGACGGAGAAAAGGAAGCCGACGGGAACGGAGAAGAGGATGCCGACGGGGACGGAGAAGAGGATGCCGAGGAGGACAGAGAAGGCAGAGCTTCTTTCTCAGCCCTGCGCGTTTCTTTTTCAGTAGGTTGCGGCTCTGCCGCAGCCGCCTCCAGTGCTTTCTGCGCCTTCGGGCAGCCCGCTTTGAACCCAGAAATCACCTGCCCTAAATGTACAGGCAGCGGAGCCGTCACAAAGAGAATGCCGTGCATGTGGTCAGGCATCATTTGAACTGCCTTCACCTCTATCTGCGGGTAGTAGCCATGAATGCCCATCCATTCGCTTTGTACGGCTTTTCCAAGTTCCGTCAGTTCGATGCGCGGCTCGTCATTGCTGCCTCGTTCAGCAAAAGGACTGCCCACAAGCCGGCCAAAGAGCGGCCTGCGACCTTTCACTTCCAGCGTAATCATATACATACGCCGTTCCGTGTAGTCGTGATGGTCATCGCGCCGTTTCATCGAGACACGTTTCTCGCCAGCATACCGCTTCTTACGTGCTATCTGCTCTTCGTTCATAGCCTTACATAAACTTTGTCCTGAACTCCTGGATGGCTGCTGCTTCTTTCTTACGCTGTGCGTCGCCTATCATCTTCAGAAAGAAGAGATTGGTCATCTGTTTGAGGGCAAAAGTACAAAAAAGTTTGGAATTACTCGCCGTTGTGCGCAAAAAAATAAAAATAAGGCCCAAAAGTTTGGAAGATTAGCGAAACTTCAAGAACTTGGAAATCAAGGTTGAGCGCTTCGCACTTGGAGTTTACAACGAACTTTGCATAGCCCTTGCTGGCCTGATAGGGTAAGAGTGAACTTGACGGAAACAGTCTCAAAAATATTACTCTCTCAGGACTCACGTGACATGCGCGAGCCTCGGCGGCGCTCAGGATAGCTGATAGTGGTGGTGACACATTCACCTTCAGCGGTGTGACGCTGAAAGCAGCCGACGGACAGACCTCCACTGGCACTAACTACGACTTCGTCGGTACCTATCAGGAAGCAACGGTTGCCCAAGGCGACTACATACTTGGTGAGGATGCCTTCTATCGCTCAAAGGGCGGTAACAAGGTGAAGGCTTATCGCGCATACATCAAGGCAAAGAGCGACGCTGCCGCCGCCGCACGCCTGAAGATTGCCATCAACGGCGAGCCCGCTGACATCGACACCATCGACGGCCTGGCCGTGAGCAACGCTGCCATCTACAACCTCTCAGGCCAAAAGGTGGAGAAAACTCAGAAGGGCATCTACATCCAGAACGGAAAGAAGGTGGTGGTGAAGTAAGAGCCACAGCTTGAGTGAAGATATCATATTTGAAAACAAAAACAAAGAAGAATCTCATGAAAAAGAAAGCATATCTTTCACCTGAAGTCATGGTGACTGCCATCCACACCGCCCAGCTGGTGATGGGTTCAAAACTAAAGGGAACAAGCATTAATGGCCTCGGCGTGGCTGAAGAGGATGCACCGGAGGAGATGGAAGGCCGCTCCCGTCGCCGTCGTCGCAGCGCATGGGAAGAGGAGGAGGATGACCTGGCGTGGTAAGCCTGCGCACTTCAGCACTCAGCACTCATAACCGCTCGGGGCGCAGCCGCATAACAGCGGCCTGCGCCCTGAACGGTTATATATGTTGCATGCTGTTTGGCCTTTATTAAAAATATCTAAATTAGCATACATAAAGATGAAATACTGCACAGAAAATTTGCAAATGTGCAGGAAAGAATGTACCTTTGCACAAAATTTTCAAAATTGTGCAATGAACACAATCGAAAGCTTCAACGATTATATACGCCAAGCCATTATAAGGAACTGGAACCAAAATGCCCTTACCGACTATCAGGGTGCAACACTGCAGTATCATGACGTGGCGAGGAAAATAGAGAAAATCCACATTGCATTCCAGCATGCTGGGATACAGAAAGGCGACAAGATAGCCATTTGCGGGCGTAACTCCGCCCATTGGGCAGTGGCATTCCTCGCCACGCTTACCTACGGCGCCGTGGCTGTGCCCATTCTTCACGAGTTCAATGCGGAGCAGATTCACAACATTGTGAATCATTCTGGTGCACGGCTGCTCTTCGTGGGCGACTTCATAGCCAAGGAGATAGATGCTGATCAGATGCCGGCACTAGAGGGTATTCTCAACCTGCCTGACTTCTCGCTGATGGTGTCGCGGTCGGCACAGCTCTCTTACGCGCGCGAACATTTAAATATGTTATTTGGGGAGAAGTTTCCCAGGGCTTACACGCAAACCGACATCGTTTTCCACGCCGACCAGCCCGACGAGCTTGCACTCATCAACTACACCAGCGGCACCACGGGCTACTCGAAAGGAGTGATGCTGCCCTATCGGGCGCTTTGGGGTAACATCGACTTCTGCATACGGCGCTTGGGCGACAAGGTGAAGGCGGGTTCTGCCATGCTCAACATCCTGCCGATGGCTCACATGTATGGCTTGAGCATTGAGTTCCTCTTCGGCTTCTGTAATGGCAGCCACCTGTTCTTCCTTAACCGTCTGCCTTCGCCCACGCTCATTGCCAAGGCATTCACAGAGATAAAGCCCAGGCTTGTTGTTGCCGTGCCTCTCATCGTAGAGAAGATTATCCGCAAGAAAGTATTCCCCGTCATGCAAACCCCACGCATGAAGCTGCTCATGGCCATGCCTGTGGTACGCGACAAAGTGAAGCAGAAGGTGTGCGAGCAAGTGTATCAGGCTTTTGGGGGCCAGGCCTACGAGGTGATTGTGGGCGGTGCAGCTCTGTCGAAAGAAGTGGAGGACTTCCTCATGCAGATAGGCTTCCCCATCACTGTGGGCTACGGCGCCACGGAATGCGCCCCCCTCATCAGCTACAGCGACTGGCAGGCGCATGTGGCAGGATCGTGCGGCGTCGCCGTCGACGGCATGGAGGTGCGCCTAAGAAATGGGGAGATTCTTACACGTGGGCGCAACGTGATGCTGGGCTACTACCACAATGAGGAAGCCACCAGCCAAGCCCTCGACGCAGAGGGATGGTATCACACCGGCGACCTGGGAACGATGGACGAGAATGGCAACATCTTCATTCGCGGGCGCATCAAGAACATGCTGCTCGGAGCCAACGGGCAGAACATCTACCCAGAGGAGATAGAAGACCAGCTGAACTCTATGCCCATGGTGAGCGAGTGCATAGTGGTGCAGCGCGACCAGAAGCTGGTGGCTCTGGTCTACCCCGACCAAGACGAGATGATGAACTTCAGCGCCGAGGATCTGCAGGGCATCATGGAACAAAACAGACAAGAACTGAACCTACGACTGCCAGCCTACAGCCGTCTGGCACAAATACAGCTGCACGAAGAGGAATTTCAAAAGACACCGAAGAAAAGCATTAAGAGATACCTCTATTCTTGAGAAGTGAAATAAGTAGTAAGAAGAAAAGAAAATCGTACTATGAAAGAGATACCAAGCTATAACCAGCTAATTGAGAAGAGCATCGTCGAACACTGGGACATGGATGCCCTTACCGACTATAAAGGACAGACGCTGCAGTACCATGACGTGGCACGCAAGATTGAGAAGGTGCACATACTGTTTGAGAACAGCGGTGTGGTGAAAGGCGACAAGATAGCGCTCTGCGGGCGCAACAGCAGCCAGTGGACGGTGGCCTTTATTGCCACCATAACATACGGTGCCGTAGCAGTGCCCATACTACATGAGTTCACACCCGACCAGATACACAACATCGTGAACCACAGCGATGCGAAGCTGCTCTTTGCCGGCGACCACATCTGCGGCACCATCGACCCGCTGCAGATGCCTCAGCTGGAGGGCATCATACGCAACAGCGACTACTCACTGCTGCTCTCACGCACCGACAAGCTGACCTATGCTCGCGAACACCTGAACGAGCTGTACGGAAAGAAGTTCCCGAAGTACTTCCGTAAGGAGCATGTGCACTACTATCACGAACAGAGTCCCGACGAACTGGCGCTTATCAACTACACCAGCGGCACCACGGGCTTCTCGAAGGGAGTGATGATTCCCTATCGGGCCATGTGGTCGAACTTCGACTTTGCCTGCAGCGCCATGGGCAACAACCTGAAGCCCGGCTCAAGCGTCATCTCCATACTGCCCATGGCACACATGTATTCGATGGCCTTTGAGTTCAGCTATGAGTTCCTGCGCGGCTGCCACGTGTACTACCTCAACCGGGTGCCATCGCCAGCCATCATTGCACAGGCCTTTGCCGACATCAAGCCTGCCGTCATCATTGCCGTGCCGCTGGTCATAGAGAAAATCATACGCAAAAAGGTGTTCCCAAAGATACAGACGCCACGCATGCGCCTGCTGCTTCAGATGCCCGTCATAGCACAGAAGGTGCGCGAACGCATCTGCGAGGAAGTGAAGAAAGCCTTTGGCGGCAACTTCTTCGAAATCATCATTGGCGGAGCGGCCTTCAATCAGGAGGTGGAGACGTTCCTGCACCAAATCAGCTTCCCCTACACCGTGGGATATGGAGCAACGGAGTGTGCCCCCATCATTTGCTATGCCGACTGGCGCGACTTCGTGCCCGGCTCGTGCGGAAAGGCCGCCAAAAACATGGAAGTGCGCATAGACAGTCCCGACCCCGAAAACATTCCTGGAGAGATTCTCACCCGTGGCCTCAACGTGATGTTAGGCTACTACAAGAACGAAGAGGCCACCAACGAAACCATTGACGCTCAGGGATGGTATCACACCGGCGACCTGGGCACCATGGACGAAGACGGCAATGTGTACATCAACGGCCGCTCTAAGAACATGCTGCTTTCTGCCAATGGACAGAACATCTACCCGGAGGAGATAGAGGACAAGCTCAACTCCATGACCCTTGTGGTGGAGAGCATTGTGGTGCAGCGCGACCAGAAGCTGGTGGCACTGGTACACCCCGACTTTGATGAGGCAAAGACCTTAGGCTTTACCCGTGAGGACCTGGAGGGCATTATGGAGCAGAACCGCAACGGCTTGAACCAGACGCTGCCTGCCTACGAGAAGATTAGTGAGATAGAAATCTTTGACGAGGAGTTTGCCAAGACACCGAAGAAGAGCATCAAGCGCTTTCTCTACACCTGATTACTGCAGGGGGTTCCACCCCTGTGCACGCAGTTCAAACTCCTGGTTGTCACGCGTAACGAGTACGTATCCGTACTTCTCTTCAGTGATGTGGCCTATAAGGTGCACATCGTTTAAGTCTCGCACCTTGTCAAGGTCGCCGATAGGCACCGTAAAAAGCAGTTCGTAATCTTCGCCGCCATTAAGAGCGCAGGTGGTGACATTCATTTCTAATTCCTCAGCCATCACTGCGGTCTGGTAGTCGATGGGTATTTCTTTCTCGAAGATGCGGCAACCCACTCCCGACTGCTTGCAGATGTGCATCAGCTCGCTGGACAGACCATCGCTGATGTCCATCATAGCTGTGGGGTGTATGCCGGCCTCACGCAGACGGGCAATGATGTCGCCACGGGCCTCGGTCTGCAGCTGGCGCTGCAACAGATATTCCTTGCCGCTGAAGTCGGGCATGCTGAGATTTGATATTTGAGCCTTCAGGTTGGAGATTTCCTGTTGATCCTTAGCTACAGCCAACTTCTTCTGCAGTTCACTGACCTGGCTATAGTAGATGCTTTTCTCGCGCTCTAAGAGTTGCAGCCCCATATAGGCTGCCCCCAAATCGCCGCTCACGCAGACCAGGTCGGTGTTGCGTGCGCCATTGCGGTAGACAATGTCTTCCCTACGTGCCTCTCCTATGCAAGTGATGCTAATGGCCAGTCCGGTATATGACGATGTGGTGTCGCCCCCCACGATGTCGACGCCCCACTTTTCGCATGCCCGCCGAAGTCCGCTGTAGAACAGCTCCATGTCTTCAACCGAAAACCGCTTGCTCAGCGCCAGCGAGACCGTCATCTGCCTCGGGGTGCCGTTCATGGCAAAGATGTCGCTAATGTTCACCATGGCCGACTTATAGCCTAAGTGCTGAAGGTCGATGTAGGTGAGGTCGAAGTGGACACCCTCCATCAGCATGTCGGTAGTGACCAGCACCTCGCTGTCGGGGTAATGTAGCACGGCGCAGTCGTCGCCCACGCCGCGCAGCGTTGAAGTGTTGTTTATCTTTATGTCTTTGGTTAGCCGGTCAATGAGACCAAACTCACCGAGTTTTGCTATTTCCATAATTCTTTTTACTATTGCTTGTCAATGAGGGGGCTGCCTTATTTGAAACTGATTTTCTTCGGTTTGTCTAGGTCTTTTGGCTGCTCCTTAGGCTTAGCCTCTTCCTTCCCCTTGGAAAGAATGCTGTTGCGTGAGTTCTTGCGCACATAGCCTATGATAAAGTCATTAAACTTCTGCTCCTGCTCTTCCTGCATGAACTGTATCTCAACGGGCAGGGTGTAGAGATGGCGCCGCACGTCGTCACTAAGTCCTTCGGCAGCTTTCAGCCTCACAGCATCTTTCTCGGTAGTGATGACAAGACGCGGCGTTGGCAGCTGCTCAAACATTTGGTTGATGCGCTCAATGTCCTTACGCTTAAAGTTATGGTGGTCAGAGAAGGTGAGTGGCGTGATGTGAGCCGCTGCCGCACCGTTACTGCCATTGCAAATGGCATTCAGGTCTTCCTGCAGCTGCCGAGGCGAGGCGATGCCCGTGAGCAGCAGGATATTGTTTCCCACTAAGCTCTCGAGGGTGCGCTGAGGTGGTGTGGCTCCGTCAAATACGGCACTCAGGCTGCCATAATGAAGGGTGGTGAAATAAAGGTGCTGATAGGGATAGAGCTCCAGCGCTTTAGTAATGACGCGAAACTCCATGGGCTTGAGCGTGCTTGGACACTTTGTCACTATGACGATATCGGCACGGTTCTTCGCCCTCAGCGGCTCACGCAGTCTGCCTGCAGGCAATAATTTGTCGTAGATGATAAGACGGTGGTAATCGACGAGCAGGATGTTTACTCCCGGCTTTACATAGCGGTGTTGGAAGGCATCGTCGAGCAGTACCACGTCGAGCAGCTTGTCGTTGGCGGTGAGCTGCTCTATGCCATTGACGCGCTTCTTATCAACCGCCACACTGATGTCGGGATATTTCTGCTTCATCTGATAGGGCTCATCGCCTATGTCGCGCACCGTACTGTTAGCATCGGCCAGCAGATATCCACTCGTCTTGCGTTTGTAGCCCCGGCTGAGTACCGCCACATGGAACTTCTCCCTGAGCAGCCTTATCAGATATTCCACATGGGGTGTCTTGCCTGTGCCTCCCACGGTGATGTTGCCTACGGCAATGACTGGAACAGCAAAAGAGCGGCTTTTCAGCATGCCGATTTCGAAGAAGAAATTACGCAGGCTCACAACACCTCCGTACATCCAACTCAGCGGCAACAGGCTTTCTCTTATCTTGATGAAGTCTCCTTCCATGTTTGTTTATGTTTATGGGCGCTCAACGACTCACTCTCTCATCACTCAACATATACGGAGTATGGGAGTCGTGCCTGCAAACGGTTACGTGTCTGGTCGAGCCGCAACTGCATGATGGGCTCATAAAGGTCGCCCAAGACGCGACGCAGTTGCGCGTCGAGATAGGTGCCAGGCTTCTCCTCAGAGCCGAAGAGGTTCTCCATCCAGTCTTGCTTCTCAGGATAGGCAGCCGTGTGCCACTCGTTCATGCCGGCCAGTGAGGCTGCTTTTTCGATGGCGTCGTTGAGAGATCCCATTTGGTCAACGAGGCGAATGCCGAGTGCATCGGTAGCCAGCCATACTCTGCCCTGGGCTATCTCGTTCACTTCGTCCTTTGACATGCCACGGCTATTCCCCACTATGCCAAGGAAATTCTCATATCCGCGGTCGGTATATCCCTGCAGGAACCGCATCTCGTCGCTGTTGTCGCTACCAAAGATGAGGTTCGTCTCATAGTCGGAGTACCGGTTGGTGGTCACACCGTCCCATGTTATGCCCAGCTTGTCGGTCACCAATCCGTTGAAATTGGGAATAAGGCCGAAGATGCCTATGCTGCCGGTAATGGTTGTAGGCTCGGCAAAAATGTAGTTGGCCCCACAACTGATCATATATCCGCCCGAGGCAGCCAAGCCGCCCATGGACACGACAACGGGCTTCTTCTGCTTCACCACTTGCACGGCATGCCATATTTGTTCGGATGCCACTGCACTGCCTCCGCCGGAGTTAACGCGCAGCACCACAGCTTTCACCTTGTCGTCGTTGGCCAGTTTCAAGAGGTCTTGAGCCGTCTTTCCCCCCACAATGTTATGGCCGCTGGTGATTCCGCTCACCAGCTCGTCCACTATCTCACCATAAGCATAGTACACGGCTATCTCATCACCCTTCTCCTTCACCTTCTTGGCGGGTTTCAGCCTCAGCATGTCGCTCAGGGTCAATTGGTTGATGTCATCGTCCATGCCTATGCCCAGCTTGCGGCGCACCACCTGTTTCATTTCTTCGGGGTAGAAGGTGCGGTCTACGAGGTGTGCACTCAGATAGTCGTCGGTTGATGCGAAGAGCATAATGCTGTCACTGGCCAGCGAGTCCAACTGCTGTGCCGTTACTTTTCGGCTCTTTGCCATCTGCTGCGTCCACTGCTGCCATATACCTTTGAGATATGCCTCACGCTGTTCGCGGTCTTCGTCGCTCATGTCCTTACGTGTCACACTCTCCACATAGCTCTTGTATTTTCCCACGCGGGCTGCCTGATACTTGATACCCAACTTCTCATAGAGTCCTGTCATGTACTGGCTCTTTCCTCCCAGGCCCTTAAAGTCAATCATGCCCGTATGGTTGAGGAAAAGTGAATCGGCCACAGAACAGACGTAGTAAGATGCCTGCAGTATCTGGTCACCATAGGCATAGACCCATTTCCCGCTCTTGCGGAAGTCGTCCAGCGCGTCGCGTATCTGCTGAGCCGTAGCGGGTGAGTCGAACAAAGCGGCACCCCCCTCTATGTATATTCCCTTGATGTTCTCTTCGTCACGTGCCAGGCGTATGGCCTTCAGAATATCGTCAAGGCCTTGGTCGTCCACGTTGGCCAGCCCGAGCAAGCTGGCAAAGGGACTGGCACTCTCTGTACGTTCACTCACGGTACCGCTCAGCTTCAGCACGAACACAGAGTTCTCCTTGGCCCTAACCTTCGAGTCACCACCAGCCAGCATGCCCATGAAGGTGAGCACGAGTATCAGTATGCCAATGATTGACAGCACAATGATGCCACACATCGTGGCCAACATATATTTAAAAAAGTCTTTCATCGTTCTATGTTGTTGGTTAATAATAGTCTATCCTTTTTTCAGTTCTTCCACTTGCTTCTTTAGAGCGTTCAGCTCACGGTACATATCTGGCAAATGCTTCATGACAGCAGCAGCCCTGAAGAACACCTTTGGATCCATGGCCGGTGAGCCTACGAGCTGTTCACCCTGCCCCTTGGTGTTGCTGATAACGCCGCATTGTGCACCCACGAATGTCTTGTCGGCCACATGGATATGACCGGCAAAGCCAGCCTGTCCGCCCACCATGCACCAAGCTCCTATCTTCGTGCTGCCTGCCAGTCCTGACTGTGCCGACATCACCGTGTTTTCACCCACCTCACAATTGTGGGCCACCTGTATAAGGTTGTCGAGCTTCACACCTTTACGCAGCACCGTCTGCCCCATAGTAGAACGGTCAACGCAGGTGTTGGCACCTATCTCCACATTGTCTTCTATCACCACGATGCCTATCTGGGGTATCTTGTCATATCCCTCTTGGTTCGGGGCGAAGCCAAAGCCGTCGGCACCAATCACACTGCCGGCATGAATGGTAACGTTATTGCCTATACGGCAACCCTGATAGATGGTGACATTAGGATATAGCAGGCAACGGCTGCCTATGCTCACGCCGTCGCCCACCACGGTGTGGGGATATATCTGGCTCCCATCGCCTATCACTGCACCGTCACCAATGCATGCGAATGGACCTATATACACATCGTTTCCAATAGTAGCCTTTGCCGAAACCGATGCCAACGGGTCAATGCCCGTCTTGTGCGGTTTCATCTTTTCGTAAAACTGAAGCAGCTGTGCCACGGCCTCGTATGCATTCTTCACACGAATGAGCGTGGCATTCACCGGGTGCTCCAGCTCCAGGTCTTCGTTCACCAGCACAATGGTCGACTTTGTGTCGTAGATGTAGTGAGTGTACTTAGGGTTCGAAAGGAATGATATGGCTCCTTCTGTGCCCTCTTCTATCTTGGCAAACGTGTGCACGGCGGCATCGTCGCGTCCTTCTACACGGCCGCCAATCAATTCTGCAATTTGTTTCGCTGTAAACTCCATTGTAATAATTCGGTTTTCTTAATAACGGCGCAAAGTTACACATTTTTATCCGAACTGCCAAGAAAAACACAATATACTTGGTTATTATTAATGTATCTTCTTTTTTTTCGGCCATTATTGTGCATTTTTTCATATTTATGTCTTTTATTTGCAAAAAAAACAGTAACTTTGCACCCGCTTAAAAGCGAACAATATTGTTATAACATTAAATATTTTATGAATTTCACTTTGTTGGTTACCGTCATTGTGACGGGAATTACACTGGTGGCGGCAGCTTACATTATTGCTAAGCTTATAGGTCCACGCTCGTATGCAAAGGTGAAAGGCGAGCCGTACGAAAGCGGTATTCCTACGCGCGGCTCCAGCTGGATTCCTATTCATGTGGGCTACTATCTGTTCGCCATCCTTTTCCTCATGTTCGATGTGGAAACGGTGTTTCTGTATCCATGGGCTGTGGTAGTGAAGCAATTCGGTGCTGCGGCCTTGCTCAGCATCGGGTTCTTCTTGGTTGTACTTGTATTTGGCCTGGCCTACGCCTGGCGGAAAGGAGCACTGGAATGGAAGTAAAGAAACCAAAGATCAAAAGCATTCCCTACGAGGAATGGAAAGACAACGAGTCGCTGGAAAAGATTATCGAAGAGCTGCATGAGGGTGGTGTGAACGTTATTACCGGTTCATTGGACCGTCTCATTAACTGGGGGCGTTCCAACTCTCTATGGTCTCTCACCTTCGCTACTAGCTGCTGCGGTATTGAGTTCATGGCATGCGGCTGTGCCCGTTACGACTTTGCGCGCTTCGGCTTCGAGGTGACACGCAACTCGCCACGCCAGGCCGACCTCATCATGTGTGCAGGCACCATTACCCATAAGATGGCGCCAGCGCTGAAGCGTCTCTACGACCAGATGGCCGAGCCTAAGTATGTCATCGCCGTGGGTGGCTGTGCCATCAGTGGCGGACCCTTCAAGTCGAGCTATCACGTGGTGAAAGGCATCGAGGAGATTGTACCCGTCGATGTGTTCATCCCCGGCTGCCCCCCTCGTCCTGAGGCTATCTTGTACGGCATGATGCAACTGCAGCGCAAGGTGAAGATAGAGAAATTCTTTGGTGGCGCTAACCACAAGCAGACAGCTGAAGAGAAGGAGCTGGGTGTCTCGAACGAGGAACTGACATTCCGCGAGAAGCTGGGCGACCATCGTCGTGAACCCATCGTGGTGACCACCGTCCCAGAGGATTTTTTAAAAGCAACGGAAGAACAAGGAAAGATAGAGACAAAAGATGAAGTCCGTGAAAATCCGTGTCAATCCGATGCAAAAGAAAGAAAGGAGGCAACTGTATGAAATTAGAGTTCTTATCATTCGAGTTTGACAAGTTCGCTAAGGAAATGCAGAACTTGAAGGAGAAGAAGGGATTCGACTACTTGGTGACTATCGTAGGCGAAGACTTCGGCTCAGAAGAAGGCCTTGGCTGCATCTATATTCTGGAGAACACAGAAACGCATGAACGTTGCAGTGTCAAGATGTTGGCCAACAAAAAGATATGTGGTGACGGCATGTCGAGCAACGGCACTGGCGACACCGACGGGGAACTTGTTTCGTACATCCCTACTGTATCTAACATTTGGCGTGTAGCCGACCTGCTGGAGCGCGAGGTTTATGACTTCTACGGCATCGTGTTCCTGGGACATCCCGACATGCGCCGCCTGTTCTTGCGCAGCGACTTCAAGGGCCATCCCTTCCGCAAGGACTGGAAGTTCAACGATGAGTATTCATTGGAAGACGACGACGAGCCCAACTACGGTCTGGAGTATTATTTAGACAAGGACGGCTATCTGCAGTCGAAACAAAACAAACTCTTCAACACCGACGACTACGTCATCAACATAGGCCCGCAGCATCCTGCCACTCACGGTGTGCTGCGCCTGCAGACTGTTCTCGAAGGCGAGGTGGTGAAGAAGATTTATCCCCATTTCGGATACATCCACCGTGGCATCGAGAAGATGTGGGAAAGCATGACCTACCCCCAAACGCTTGCTTTAACCGATCGTCTTAACTATCTGGGAGCCATGCAGCACCGCCATGCTTTGGTGGGTGTCATTGAAGAGGCCATGGGCGTGGAACTGACCGACCGCATCAAGTACATCCGTACCATCATGGACGAGCTGCAGCGTCTTGACTCCCACCTGCTGTTCACCTCGTGCGTAGCTCAGGACTTGGGTGCTCTCACCGCTTTCCTTTATGGTATGCGCGACCGCGAGCACGTACTCAACTGCATGGAGGAGACCACCGGCGGACGCCTGATCCAGAACTACTACAGGATAGGTGGCCTGCAGGCTGACATCGACCCGAACTTCGTGAAGAACGTGAAGGACCTGGTGAGCTACCTGCGTCCCACCATTCAGGAATACATGGATGTGTTCGGCGACAATGTCATCACCCACAACCGCTTGGAGAACTGCGGCCCGATGAGTCTCGAAGACTGCATCAGCTATGCTGTGACCGGCCCTGCCGGACGTGCCTCGGGCTGGAAGAACGACGTGCGCAAGAACCATCCGTACGACCTCTATGACAAGGTGGAGTGGGAACAGTGCATTGAGAACAGCTGCGACTCAATGGGGCGCTATCTTGTTCACATCAACGAGATGTACCAGAGCCTCCACATCATTGACCAACTTATCGACAACATACCTGAAGGCGACTTCTACGTGAAGCAGAAACCCATCATCAAGGTGCCCGATGGACAGTGGTACTACGCTGTCGAGGGCGTTGCCGGCGAGTTTGGCATCTATCTCGACTCGCGTGGCGACAAGAGTCCCTACCGCATGAAGATGCGCCCCATGGGACTCTCGCTTGTCGGAGCCTTCGACCCGATGCTGCGTGGTCAGAAGATAGCCGACCTCATTGCCACATGTGCCGCTATTGACGTAGTTATTCCTGATATAGACCGATAGAAATATGTTTGATTTTAGTATAGTAACAAATTGGTTCGACAATCTCCTGCGCCAGACTCTGGGGCTGGGTGACTTCCTGTCGATATTGATTGAGTGCGTGCTCATCGGCACCATCGTGCTCACGGCCTACGCACTGATTGCATGCCTGATGATCTTCATGGAGCGCAAGGTCTGCGCCTACTTCCAGTGCCGCTTAGGCCCGATGCGTGTAGGCTATTGGGGCTTGCTGCAAATCTTTGCCGACGTGCTGAAGATGCTCATCAAGGAGATATTCTTCGTCGACAAGGCCGACAAGCTGCTCTACGCCATCGCACCCGTGCTGGTGATAGTGGCTTCAGTGGGTACATTCTGCTTCCTGCCCTGGAACAACGGTATGGGCATCCTCGACTTCAACGTGGGACTGTTCCTCATCACCGCCATCTCTTCCATTGGCGTGGTGGGCATCTTCCTCGCTGGCTGGGGTTCTAACAACAAGTATTCGGTTGTGTCGGCCATGCGTGGTGCCGTGCAGATGATTTCCTACGAGATGTCGCTCTGCCTCTGCCTCATCACCGCCGTCATCCTGACGGGTACGATGCAAGTGAGCGGCATTGTGGAGTATCAGACAGGACCCTGGAACTGGCTCATCATCAAGGGGCACATTCCTGCCATCATTGCTTTCGTCACCTTCCTCATTGCAGGCAATGCAGAGGCCAACCGCGGCCCCTTCGACATGGCTGAGGCCGAGAGCGAGCTCACCGCCGGACACCACACGGAGTACAGCGGCATGGGCTTCGGATTCTTCTACCTGGCAGAGTTCCTCAACCTGTTTATCATTGCTGGCATCGCCACAATGGTGTTCCTCGGCGGCTGGGCACCTATTAATATTGGTGTAAGCGGCTTCGACACCGTGATGAACTACATCCCCGGCATCGTCTGGTTCTTCGGAAAGACGCTCGGCGTGGTGTGGCTGCTCATGTGGGTGAAGTGGACGTTCCCCCGTCTGCGTATCGACCAAATCCTGAAGTTGGAATGGAAGTACCTCATGCCCCTGGCACTCATCAACCTTGTGCTGATGACCGTCGTTGTGGCTTTTAAGTTGTATCTCTAGAACATCTAGATCATCTAGAAAATCTAGAAAAACTAGAAGAAAAAGAAAGAAATGGAAAAAGAACAATCATATTTCGGAGAAATAGGGCACGGCATCAAGACGCTGGCTACGGGTATGAAGACCACCTGGAAGGAATACTTCAAGGACTTCTTCACCAACAAGTCGACGGAGCAGTACCCTGAGAACCGCAAGACCACGCTGCACGTGTCGGCCCGCCACCGCGGACGCTTAGTGTTCAAGCGCAATGAGGACGGCGCCTATAAGTGCACGGCATGCACCCTCTGCGAGAAGGCCTGCCCCAACGGCACCATCAAGATTACGGCTCACATGGCCGAAGACCCTGAGACGGGCAAGAAAAAGAAGGTGCTCGACGACTATCAGTACGACCTGGGCGACTGCATGTTCTGCCAGCTCTGTACCAACGCCTGCAACTTCGACGCCATCGAGTTTACTAACGAC